>TARA_R100000501_G_scaffold18480_1_pt1 | contig 19455 bp, 19 predicted proteins | sample TARA_R100000501 | Tara Oceans TARA_R100000501 (sample SAMEA2620120) | marine metagenome | biome: marine biome (ENVO:00000447); feature: mesopelagic zone (ENVO:00000213) & marine oxygen minimum zone (ENVO:01000065); material: "saline water (ENVO:00002010), including plankton... | reverse complement strand
CCCCCACGCCCCCCGAAGCCGCCGCCAGGTCAGCGCCCGCACGACGCCGATCGCAGGACTGCGCTTAACTTCAACAACGGCCCAAAACTATCTTTGCCCAACTAGCGCATTCTGTTTCCGCTGAGCCTTTCCACGAAAGTTTCTCTGACTTAGGTTCTATTGCCGAAGAGACCAATGTGAGCGGGTTCCGGCAGTACCGGTCAATACAGATTTGCAGATTGGCACTCGCATTCTGGCAAACATGCTTCCAGGCGAGTTCTCCTAGAAAAATATCGCCGTTATACTTTCTATAATTCTCCAAATAGGCCTCCAAAAGAGGAGATTTTATGTCTTCAAAAACAATCAACTGCGGCTTAAACCCTGAAGCGTAACCCATCTCGGCCATTGAAAAATCATCGGTCGCGTCAAAGCAATCCAGCGAAATATCTGTCGCAAGGCTTTTAATCTGACAAACATATTCCTGATGAAAAAACTCTGGCCCTGCCCCGCCGTAGCCTGCTTTCAAGCCTGTTGCTTCACCCGCAAGGCAAAAGGGTTGTTTGGCTAGGGCGAACATAGCTATGGATGCCCGCAGCCTATGAACCTCTTGATGAACCCCGCGCGCAAAATCTGAGCCTTCCCAGCCGAGAGAAACTACTGATTTCTGAAGTGCCGCTATATTAACTTTGAATTGTCGGACTGCATGGAGGCAATATAGAAGGTCATCATAGTCTTGAAGCAAGGACTTAGCTTCTGCTTTGAGGCTTGGCCAGTCGCACCGTTCTACGGGCTCAGAAAACCAAGTACTCTGAATATCTTTGAGGTCAGCAAGAGGTCGGGCGCTTTCAGGTAAAGATTTGAACTTACCTGGTGTTAGAAACTCCACCTCCATCAAGGCTACCAAATGAAGCAATGTGCTCTGGGCTCTATCGCGCATCGCTTTCGCATCTGCCGTTTCATAAGAAGGACGCCGATTTTTACTGAAATTTGCGAACATGAAGACCTCCCGCAAACGAGGCACCAGGCCATCAGTTCTGCACCTTATGAACTAGCGAAACAACCCCTTTGCCGCTTGCTTTAGATATTGCCAACCCTTGGAATGACGCCGCGACCGACTTTTCCAGGGTGTTCAAGAGTGTTTTGCACTTGCGGTCTATATCCTCCGTAACACGCTATATGATCCCATGGGGCGGCGGGCGCGGACGTTCTCGCCAAACTGATGGGCCAGACGTTGTTCTGCGGGCTTCAATTCCATAGCAGATACCTTTTTGATACAGGTCGGTAACTTTAGTGCTACCAAACACACATTGTTACCACTCTGTATCTTTTGCAGAAATGCGGGAAAAATGCTACAAGTATGCATATTAATCAATGTGCTCTACTCTCGCGACCGTCGAAAGGCGGTGCTTAGGGGTAGTCGAAGATTTCGTCGGGAACTGAGCCGAAGTTCAGACTCATCTCTTCAGCCCTCTCCTGCAGCGCATGAGGCTTATTCATTTTTTAAATACTTAATCTATAAGCTACAGAGCATCGCATGCTCGCTCACGCTGTCGTGCGAACTGCTACAGAAGGGGGTGCTTCCGCTTGGACAAAAAATCAGGAAAGAAATTCTTTGAACCAATTGCGTTATGTCGTATCTTAAGTGACCCAATTGTATTCTTAATGCGATGAACCTGCGGTTCAATCGCCCGCCAAGAACTGAAACACATGTATAGATCGCGACATAAAGAGCCTGAGACCGAACAACCTGCTCGCTTTCAAACGACCAAGGTTCGCAACCTCAGAATTTCGATTTCTATCGTTGTCGCTCTGTGGATTATCGCAGCTCTCAAACTTGCTGGCAGCTTTATCAACCTATAAGCGGCACACATCACAGCTCAATCAAAATAGCACGCGCGCCCCACATCAACTGTCGGTGCTGTAGAATGGTCCTCAAGCTGCCAGAACCGCCTACGTCCTGAGAGAGATCGACACCTGGCATCACGGTCACCTTTGCATAAACGCAGCCTCTTAGCTCAGAGATATGCGGGGTTACGACGCGGATGGAGGATTCTTTCGGGAGCCCCCGGCGGATCCGCTGTGCCTGCTTCTCATCTCGGCAAATAATCAGCTCCGGTAGATATTGCGGCGCACACTTCGGCTCTCCCCACCCAAAATAGAGCTTACCTAATCGCATTGGAAATTCCTATGAGACACTACTCGGCCCTTACCTTCAGCATTAGAGAGCGCTTGAGGTGAACGCGCTTCATCCATGCATAGCAACAAAGGCAAGCAAGGCGGTGACCGAGCTATAGCCGAGCATAAGAAAGAAATCGGTTTTCCAGTGATGTGTCATTTTGAGCTCCAATGATGCGCTTTCGAGCTTATTGTTGATCTAAATTAAGGCATAAGTTGGCGCAATGCAGGGCGATAAGTTGATGCGTACGAGTATTATCAAATCCATACTGCTCAAAGCTTAGCAAACCGCTGCAAAAATTGGCCTAGGGATTGCCTTCCCCGCCGTCACGGCTTGGAGGTGGTTCTTAGCGATTGCGAACACCGTGTCTAAGCTTGACGCATTCTACAAACCATCGCCCCGGCAGGTCTTAATATGCAGACACGAGCTTCCATACCTGTCCGAGCCCATGCTGCTGCGCCGCTTCAAATGAGCTTCCCCAGAATGAGCCTCCGAGTTCCTGTGGTTCTCGAAATAACCGAACTTTTGATCGACGCGGAAAAACCAGAATAAATCCAAGGCTGGTCTACTCTGACTGAAATGCTCTTCGATCAGCAGCGACGCTCTCCAACCGCATCGGCAAACGGATTCGTTACTCCTGATACCTTACCGGTCAACGGCATGCGAAATTCTGATATTGCCGCCCTTGCTCCACAATAAAGAGCTTTGCAGGTGTTAACGGTATCACTGCGCACGACCATCGCCCCGCCTTCTTGCGTAAGGGTCATTCGGCAACCGTTATATGATGAGGACCACCCACGTCCATTACGCTGCGCAATAAGAGTTTGCGTGCCACAAGCGTGCCCTCCTGAGAAAAACAGGAAGTCGAAGCGTAGATTTTTCCCCTGCTCCTGAAGGCCCATAATGCCGGTATCGTTGCAATACAAACCGGTCAATCCAGCGGTTTTAACTGACATAGGCGCATTTAGAGCTGCAATCCGGTTCTGCATCGAGTTCAAGAGGCAACTGCGATCGGAACTGCAAGAGTTCCTTTGACCGATCCAGGCTCTCTGATCCGCAAGAATTGAAGCACTTTTGCTACGAGAAGCAGACCTGCGAGCGTTCTCGAATGCATCAGCCATTTGTCGGTCAAGTTGTGAGAGCGTAGCATCGGCGCAGATCGTTTCTTCAACGGTCGTCGCAGCAAGATTGCAATCGAAACTAGCTTGAGCTTGAGCTTCAACAGGGGTGAGCCCTATAAAGGGTAAAGCCAATAAACATCTCATCAGAAAATCCCCGCATCCATTTTTGAATGGCGCAAAACATAGCAAAGTTTGGCGATTCTGGTAAGCGACTTGGAGCTGTTAGTTATGGACCAGAAAGAACAAATTTTGCCCCTTTTGGGGTAGTTTATGCAACAAACCCACGCGAATGAGTCATTCGCTTAGAAAGCTCCGTCTCAAAATCATGGCTCTTTGCAAATTTCGCACCCCGTTTTCCCGCTTCAATTAACAGCTCTCTATCACCGTCAAGTTTAGCGATTTGGTCTGTGATACTTCCTGTTGGGGCTTTCCAGTAGAGCACCGTCTCAGAAAATAAGAGATGTTGGAGCATCTCGCCAACCCGAACAGGTCATACCATGTGATTTGAGACTTGGTTGATCAAACCAACCCAAGAGCTGGCTTGTAAATGGCCATACGAAAAGGCACCTTATGAGAGAGACCCTGTATGAAACCTGCTGCCTCCTTTTAAGGCTCTAGGTTTATTCGAAATTGCCGGAAGGAACCCTTATGAAGCTTTCATTAGGCACTATTGGGATAGGGTTGAGCATTCTTGTGATGCTACAATTCATGATCTTTAATGAGGGTGCCCTAGGCGGGCTTTCGCAGGCAAGCTTTCTTGGCGTTATGTTCGCAACCCTAGTGTTCGTAGCCGGGGCCTTCACCTTCAAACTTCCACGCGTCGGCGGGCTTATCTTTACGGTTGCTGCCTTCCTGGCCTTTTCTATCTCAAACGATTTCCCGGATATGGCCTTCTGGGGGTCAGCTTCGCTTATTTTAGGCACGCTTTCTGGTTTCTTTGGTTGGAAAAAGAACGCTTCTTTAGGCAGTTCCAAATTGAACGGATAAGATTTCCCGTAAAGGATTTAGCGCACAACCAGCACCGATATAATCACCTACTGAGATGGGCCAAAATCAGCAGGTGAATTCGAACCAGGGGGCTGCTACACAGCCCCCTGGTAAGAGTCATTGGTTACTATAAGGCAAAGCCTCGTCGCGATCAGGGGTCGACGACACCGCCCGAGGCATTCACCTTAGTTAAACCTTCCGCCACGACGTCAGCGAAGGCCGAAACCATAGCGACGTAGAAGTCCGCCTCCGAAGGAGGAACTACCACGTAGCCTTCAGGGATGATCTGATCTGCACTTGCTGCAGCAACGTTCACCGAAAAACTTAAACCGCTGGTTTCACCCGTGGGGCTGGTGATGTCGACAACCCCTTCAAGCTGATTGAAAATGCGATCGTCTCCCAACATGGTTGCGCCGTTCAACGCGATCTTGCGAATGTCGATGTTGATTTCCGGATCAGCACCATCGCTGCTCAGCGGTACCCGCTTTGCCACCTCAGCGCGCACATCCTCCGTCAGATCGGGATAAAACTGGATTCCGTTGCTTTCAGCCATAGTCGAAACCGACGCTCCGACATTGATTCCTGAAATGCGGATCGCATCATCAGCAGATGCAGCACTACCAAGTGCAATCGTGCTGACACTCGCCACAAAGGCCATCGTTCTAAGTGTCGTGAGCATATTTCTAATCCTCGCCTTTACCTGCGCGCGGCGGGTCATTCCTCCGCGGGTGGGTTAGATGAGAAACTGCGGATGGATGATTTAAGTTCCCTTGCGGCAGAGAAGAGAACAGGCACATCGGTCTGTTGAGAGGCTTTGAAGACCTAGGGGGTCTTCCACATCCGTCACTATAATGAAGAGTTCAGCGAGAGAACAAAACCGGGAAGTCCATGTTTTGTAGCAACTCGCGGGTGGCTGCTCCGATCACAAGATCGTATGCTTTTGAATGCCCAAAAGCACCGACTGCGATCATATCCGCACCTCTTTCAAATGCTTCTTTGCTCAATGCAGCCGCCACGCCAGGACGCTCCCAAGATCGCTCTACCAAGGTCGTCTTTACATTATGGCGAGCGAAAGCTGCTGCTAGATCATTTGATGCCGCATGGCGGTCGACTTCCTGACTACGGTCATTTATCCGTACAATATGGGCATTGTCGCCCTCTATGAGCAAGGTAAGTGCATCGTGCGCAGCCCGCACGGCCTCACGTGTGCCATTCCAGCCAATCAAAATTTCTTGCCCAAGTGTATCAGCTTTAAAGTCTTTGGGCACCACGAGTACGGGTCTTCCGGCATCACGGATCACCGCTTCTAAAAGACGGGCATGCGCATTGCTCTGTGCATTAGGGTCGACAGCCGGCATCACGACAAGATCTGCACATTGTGCGCTTTCAACGATCCGCTCCGCGGCGGTTTCCGACTGGCTTTTCACGAGACGCCACTCGGCCACAAAATCCTCAGCGTGAACATGCTTTTCAAACATAGCCTTCAATGCGGCTGATTGCTCTTTTTGTGACTGGCCATATGCGGCAAAAACACTGTCTGGCACATGCATGGCAATGCCAGGGTAGACCATCAAGGCCTCTATTGTGTGGAGCCCAACCACATGGGCATTGTGCCGACGGGCCAACAAAGCCGACGCGCGCAATACTGCATCGGCAGTCTGCGCATCAGTCAGGCAGGTAAGAATTGTCTTGATCGACATGATACTTCTCCCCTTTGAACTCTCTATGGTCCGTCCAAGCCAAAGAACCAATTGCAGGGGCTTGAGACAACGCGCAGGCGGCTCAAACAAAGAGCAGCCCCTCATCTATGCTCAACCTATCAGGCGCATCTGGATTTGGGTTTGACGCAGATCAAGTTAGAAGAGGCAGCTTTCGGCCATACGCCCCTTTGCTTCCAACGCTAAAGGCCTCGCTAGCCACAACACATCTTAACATGTTCAATTTTATAGAGGTTTCTGAACGATAGCCATTTAAGTAAAGCAGCAAAAAGTCGAAAACTTTGCCCGTATGCCGCAAATTTGCCCGAAACTATGGTAAGGTTTTCCGACGGTAAACACAGAAGGGGTTAATGATGCGAAGCCAAAAAATATTCGGTGCGGCCCTGGCTATCTCTTTGCTGACCCTGCCAAGTTTTGGGTTCGCTCAAGCCATTTTGACGCTCACGACCCCGGAGCAATCAACAGAGTTTACTCTGGAGGAATTACAGGCTCTGCCTCAAACAGTCGTGGTGACAGAAAATGACTACGTTGATCCGGCGGCTGCGTTTCAAGGGCCACTTTTGCGCACTATCTTGGAGAAATTCGAGATCGAACAGGGCGCGGAGTTGAAGATGATCGCGCTTAACGATTTCACTTCAACAATCCCTGCCTCAGATGCTTTTGACTACGATGTCATTTTGGCGGTTCTACGGGATGGGGAGCCCATGACAGTACGCGAGAAGGGGCCGATCTGGGTTATCTACCCGATGAGTGACAACCCTGAGCTGCGCAGTGATGCCTATAACGACCGGTTGGTCTGGCAGCTCAAAGAAATCTCGGTCGAGTGAAGAGCAAAAGAAGAGCGATCCAAGCGTTCCTCCTCGTATTTTTTGTAGGAGCTGTGCTTTTTGGTATCGGCGTGGTCCTCAAACTCAGCGAGAGGGTCGAGAGCATTCAAACAGCAGAACAAAGCGATCCGCTATGGATCGGGTCGCAACTGCAGTTCGAAATACTTCGGCTTGAAAGAGATCTCAGCGAAGCTGCATTGGGGTTCAAACCTGCGACCGATGTTACATTGCGCTTCGACATTGCTTGGAGCCGGATCACCATTCTCCAAGAGGGCAAACTGGCCCGGCTCATCGAAACCTTCAACATCGACCAAAGCGTGCTTCTTGCGCTCGAAGACAGATTTGAGACACTGGAGCCCCTGATTGAAGAGTTCGCCACCCAAGACATGGCCAAGGAGATGCGACAACAGAAGGCAGAGTTCCTTCTGGAAGCCCTCGAAGGATTTGATACCTCGCTTAGGAGTTTCTTGCTGGCGCTGGCACAAGCAAAAACGAGTTCACTAACCGAATTCCGGACCGGCCTGCTCTCCCTCTCGCAGGCCATCGCCTATCTTGGCACAACGATCCTTGTTCTCTTTGGCATATTTATAACACTGCTTCTGATTGAGCTTCGCTTTGCCGCAAAAAGAGAAAGAGAAATGCGCACCCTTGCGGCAGAAGCGACCTCTGCATCCCGCCTCAAAATGAATTTCATGAGCGTTGTCAGCCACGAGTTGCGCACGCCCCTTACATCACTTCTCGGCGGGTTAAACTTGTTGAAATCTCGGCTAGGCGCAACTTTGGAAGATAAGACCGCGCTGAGGCTGCTGGATATATGCAGTCGTAACGGCGATCGGCTTCTCACACTCGTGAATGATATTTTAGATGCTCAGGCTCTGAGCGAAGGAAAGGTCTCCGTCAAACAAGAGTCTACCGACCTTGTCGAGGCTGTCGAAGCCGCCGTGGAAAGTTGCCGGCCCTACGCCGACGCCCTTGAGGTGAGCTACGACGTATCCACTCCCCCAGGAAAAACCCTAGCTTTTACCGACAGTGAGCGTGTCTCTCAGGTATTAAGCAACTTTCTTTCCAACGCTGCAAAATTTACGTCTTCAGGCGATGTGGTGAACGTCACTTTGGAGCGGATCGGGCGCACAGCGCGGATTGAAGTGACGGACCACGGCATTGGCATACCAATAGAGAAACAGAAGGACATCTTTAGCGCATTCCACCAAATCAATCCCGGCACAACGGGCGCAAACAAAAGCAGTGGGCTTGGGTTAAGCATTACAAAACAACTTATGGACCTGCTTGGCGGACGCGTCGGGTTTCGCTCTGTCGAAGGGAAAGGATCAACCTTCTGGATCGAGCTGGACGTTATGCCCGAGCCAGACGGTGGTCATAGGGCCTGATCGTTGCACAAGGAGAAGATAGCCCACGATGGGCTGGCGATCCCTTCTGTCACCTCGCGCAAATGCACCCCTAAAAGGATGAGCCCAGGCCAAAGCATATAAGCCTCAATCTCGATATTTTCCCCAGACGACAGCAAAACCATTGTCGTCAAGATACCAATCGGCAGCCTACGGGCTCGTGGCCATTGAGGCGCTCGCAGCAAGACGCCCACTCTTGGTCAGCGATATCGACGGGGTGCAAGATCACGCTGAGAAGGGCGCTAAAGCCGTAAAGACGAAAGATGGCCCCGAGAGATGGCAAAAGGCAATTGAGCAGGTCACGAGCCCACGTCATACAGAGGCTACCTCCCTTGCTCAGCCTAAATATAACCCCGAAGACATCTACGCCGCTGCTTGGTCTAATGTGCTGGACAGCCTTTAGAATTACTTTCAATCTCAGCACGCGCATCTTCGTTGCAGTCACGCGTCTTTGAATAAGCGTTCGCCTGAACAGAGCGAACATGAAACTGCGGACTCTACGAGAAGCATGTTAAAAACTACGCAAACCAATCTGAAACCAGGGGAAGACGCTTTTTAAAGCGCAGCGCGTCTTTGCCCCTTATTTCGCGGCCCGGGCGCGCACTAACAAGCAACGCCCGGACCGGCCTATGTATCTCTCCTACATCATGAAGGGGTCATCTAGCACGCCCACGAGGGGCATCAGAAACTCCCCAGTTTGGGCATCTGATGCGGCCGCGTGGTAACTATCAATGGCCGTGATGGCAGCATTAATGCTTGCCTGAGACCCATCAAAGAGCGCCATAGCCGCAGAGGCGTTGCCGACATCCGACATGCCTTTATGCACGGCGAAATAGGCACCCAGATCGACTTTGCTGTCGAGAAATGTTCGGTCAGCACTGTCGTCTTGTACCCCGCGCAGAACTTCGAGAATGAATTGGTCTCGCGTCACCACTCCCTTATCCAGCGTCTCTACCCAGAACTCAAAACCTGCTTGGTCGGGGGTGCGCCCGAAAAGGTTATCGTAAACCGTCTGGGCGAACTCTTCGTTCGTCGTATCTGCGGGGTAAGCCGTTTGTGTCTCGACTTGGTTGGTGAATTGTTCTGCCATCTCTTCCAAGGAGGTCCCATTCGCATAGGCGGTTCCCCAGAAGTTCAGCCCCACGGCATCTGGGCTTCTATTGAAGTAGGCAATGTAGAGCTCGACAAAGCTTTCGAACTTCTCCTCCGAAAGACCTGCGGTACCTGCAAATTTAGTCAGGTCGAAAGTATTGCCCTGGGGACCAAAACTTAGGAGCTCGATATCGACTAACTGATCTGTTCCGCTGCCATCTCCGCGCCGATCCGTCACGGTCATCTTTGCGGGGCTGAGCGTTAGCGTATAACTGCCCTGCTCCCCAGCATAAACTGCAGTATCAACTCCATTACCCCCCTCAAGTATGTCGTTGCCATCGCCTCCATCGAGAGTGTCGTTACCATCTCCCCCTGTAAGCATGTCTCCGGCATCTGTTCCGCTTACAAAAAGATCCACGATGTCAGGCACGGTTGGGATGTCATCTGCCTCGATAGTTCTCAATCCAGCAATCTCAGAGAAAGGAGTTGAGCCGCTTGGAAGATAGGACATATCGGTAATTTGATGGACGAAGTCTTTAGACTGTTGGGGCGTCTCCATTGGAGGCAGCGGATCTCCCCCCACCCAAACATACCAAAACTTCAAATGCTGGACCGCATCAAACCCCATGATCTGAGTTTGCTTCCCATTCCCCCAGGAAATATCCATCATATCGAAAGTAAATTCGCCTTGCCGATAAGGCACGCCTCCCATGTTCAACTCTACGGGGAATGGCGAAAAGAGAGAAAACCCATCGTACTCACTTCGGGAAAAATCCGTTATGAAATCCAGCGTATCCGTGCCATCTGGAAATGTCATGGTTACCTGTGTAGGTCGAACCGAGATGACGGAATGCGCATCTGGGATATCAAAGGTCTCTTCAACAGAATCAAAGATATAGGTAGGCATAGTTAAAGTTCCTCAACGAGATTAACTCCTTGAAAGAACTCCACGCACCATAGGCCTGCAACTGGAAAAACTTATAGCAGGCGCAAATAAAACAGTTGACTTTAGTCAACCCAGGGTTGCTTCCCCTATCAGGAGGTTGGTGCAGTAAGAGCACAGCCAAAAGGTCCGTTAAAGCACCCTGCCCTCCGTCATCTCTTCGCTCTTTCCCTGCGTCACGCACTCTCAATTTTTAAAGTGCGACCCAGCATCGCGGTTTTCTTCGGGTCTCTCTGAGCGTTCTTCAGCCAGGCCTCGCCCCCCGCCATGAGGTCGCGGCAGAAACGTCCGGCATGTAGATAAAGGTTGCCGCTTTTGCGAGCGCCGTGATCTGCTTCACTCACCGTAAATCTAAAGCGGTCAAATATTTTAACGTCATGTTGGTGAAGACTTTCAGGAGCATCTTGGTATAGCATGGCACACTTCAAGCCATAACAGTCGGCTCCGGACAGAAATGCCTGTTGACCCACCAAGAGTTGGGTTCGGTATTTAGACCCGACCCAAGCGTTGAACCAATCCATATATCTTTGCCGCGGCTCGCCTCGGGGGCTTTCAACAGTGCCAGCCATGTCTGGCAGACTCAGCGCAAGACACAATGCAGCAGGCCAGTTATCAGCTTCTATGCACTGCTGAAGTGACTTCAAATATACCTCCACCAAACTTCCTATCTCCGAAACGTTCGACCGCATCTAGGACACTCAAGCCTGGCCTCTAACCAGCTTTCACTGTCTTTTTGATAAATTCCGTGGCCAATCACCCAGCAAATTGGTCGGAGCAACCAGAGCTTCGCCCCCCTCATCCGGTCCGGCTCTTTCCATGTTATTCGCGCCATCCGACTTCCTTCGCGACGATCTGGCCGCCATAATGCCGCCACTATCCCATAACGACATATGAACGCCTTTAGGGCAAAAGAAATCAAGCCAAGACTACGCCCATCCGGACGGCATCCCTTTATCATATGTCGATATCAGCTTTATCCGCCAATGCCCGGATGATCAGTGCTGCATCTGACATGACGCTTCCCGCCAAACGCGGCCTATTGACGATAACCGGAAGCTGCATGTCTTCAAGGCTGCCAAGAACCTCAGAGAGCACCTCCGGGTCCAAAGGCATATCACCTTGAGTCAAACGCGAGAGTTTCGGCACCCTATTGCTTTTTGCCTGAGCTAAAAAGAACAGGTGTGATCTGTTTAGACGGAATGGATACGCCCTGCCCTGCGGGCATGCATGCCTTTGGTCTAAGTGTATTTCCGCGCAAGCCCAACTTCCCCACCGAACGCAACCTTGAAAGCACAGTCATCTATCCGATTGCTACGCCGCACCTAAAAATCCTGCGAGGACACCCATATCCTGAGTGGTTGAACGATAGATTTTTATAACTGAAAGTCCCGAGGACAACGGAACCCTAAGCCTTTAAAATGGACCTTCATGGGGTTGAATAGAAAAGCAGAGCCGCCGTTAATATCTGACCTCTCTACCGGCCAAACCCGGGTTGCGCCCCCATCGGGATATTAGGCGACTGCAAGAATTTTATGCGAGGAGGATTTGGCCTCCGTCTGGATCGGACGGCCTGCATACTCTCCATTCCCGGTGCAGACGACAATATTGCCATCTCCCAAAGAACGTACAAAGGCGCCCTGCACCTGGATATAGTCGCTAATCAAAATAGTTCGGATCATCGAACTCCCCCTTCACCCATTGTGCTCTCTCTATATTTCCGAGGACCCTGTCCGTAAAGGCAAAACAAAGTCTTCTTAAGCAGTAAATCAGGTTTGGAGGGGAACTTATTCTCACGCTAGACGTTGAGGAACTCGCTTCGCGCCAGATACTCACGCGATCAGCCGAGCTTTCGCTCTGCACTGGCGATCCCGCGCCACCCTTTTCAACAATCGATCAAGTCAAAATGAGCTTCAAGATAGAACAGCATCAACCAAAGCTGTGAGAGCCGGCCAGGAGGTGGCCCACCTTACACGCAGCGCTTTTACACAGGCCTATCGTGTCGTCGTAGCCGCCAATGCGTCAAACCTCAGAACAACATCCCCACCATGATTTACGGCAGCCCAAACTGGCGATACTCCTAATCCATCGAACGAGGAGCGTTCTGCGCATGGCATTGCAAGATTCAGGCATGGAGAGCCAGTCCATCATCAAGCGTGTGCTGCGCAGCTCAAGCTGGATTGGGTTTGGAACCTTGGCTTCTCAAGGCGTGAGACTGCTCGGCAATCTTATTTTGACCCGGCTACTTTTTCCCGAAGCCTTCGGCCTTATGACGCTGGTGACCGTGTTCATCGTCGGCATGCAGATGTTCTCGGACTTGGGCATTAGTCCCTGGATACAGAAAGACCCTAGAGGGGATGAGCCGCTTTTTCTCGACACGGGTTGGACGCTTCAAGTCGCGCGGGGAGTCATCCTGTGGGGGCTCACTTGCGTGATAGCTTGGCCCGTCGCGAACTTCTTCAATGAACCTTTGCTGGCCACCATCTTGCCGATCGCCGGGTTGAACCTCATTGTGGTAGGATTGATGCCCACCCGCATCGCCACCGCGCATCGTCACCTTAAAGTCGGACAGGTCACGCAGTTCGAGCTTGCCAGCCAGGCATGCGGGCTTTTGATCACCTTGGTCCTAGCTTGGCAGATGCAATCAGTATGGGCGCTCGTTTGGGGAAGCCTTGCAAGTAGCTTCGTGCTGCTCATCCTGATGCAGTTCGGCTTGCCCGGCCATAAGAACCGCCTTTACTGGGATACAAAGGCTGCGGCAGAACTCATATCCTTCGGTAAATGGATCTTTTTGAGCACCATCTGCGGCTTCATCCTGGCCCAAGGCGACAAGATTATCTTGGGAAGACTTCTAACTGTAGAAGCACTTGGAATATATAGCATCGGCTTTTTCCTGGCGAGTTTTCCTGTCATGCTTGCAGCACAGGTCACCAGCAAAGTTCTGATCCCTCTATACCGTGAACACCCTCCCGGTGCCTCGCTCCAAAATTTTACCAAGATCAGAAAACTTAGATTTGCGGTCACAACGGGTTTGTTCGCCCTCCTGATCTTGTTGAGCCTTCTGGGCCCCCTCCTCGTTGATTTTCTATATGATGCTCGCTACGAAACTTCCGGCGTGATACTTGTTTTGGCCGCCTGTGCCCAGATGCCCTTAGCTGTTGGACTGACCTACGATTACGCCGCTTTGGCCAGCGGAAATTCCCGCCAATTCTTCGTGGCAACCCTTATTAAGGCCTCCCTAATGCTCTCCCTGATGCTCTTGGGCACCTATTTCTTTGGTATAGCAGGAGCAATTGGAGGGCAGGCTGCAGCCCAGGTGTTGGCCTTGCCCGCAAGCATCTGGATTGCCCGCACACACCGCGCTTGGGACGGCCTTCATGATATAGTGTTCTTGAGCCTTATGGCCGTGTTCGGAGGCGCCGCGGTTTGGCTCCACCGCACTGAAATATTGGATCTCATTCAAAATGGCGCAGGGGGATGATTTCAGCCTCGGCCCGATACCTTACTCAGTCTCTCTCAAGCAACTCTCCGATCTCCAAGGATCTTGAAATACACTGCGACCACAGTGAGCTATACATGGCTATAATAGTTCCATGCGGGTCCTTCTTTTGAAACTTGATTAAGCCGTTTGAGCCTAAAGCCACGCAGGCTTCAGTCCTCTCCACCTAGAGCCGAGATCTGGCACTGACGGCACACGCAATATGGGCAGCTGTGAAATAAACCGCCCAAAGGCGCATCGGCGGTCATGACAGTGATAATGAACACAAAGCAAAACAGACAACAGCGGGCTGAAGTTGCTAAACAATCGACCGATTGATGAGCGCAACCTCGACATTTGCCACAAAAGCCCGGTCGTTATTTTGAGACCCAAGGCGTTCGCACCCGCAACGATGAGTGGCGGAACACTCCCTCGCCTGAGCTCTGCCCCTTACCCTTTCGCCCCCTGCCCCCGCGCATACACGTCCTCGTAGCGGATGATATCATCTTCACCAAGATAACTGCCGGTCTGCACTTCAATCAGCACCATGGGGACTTTGCCGGGGTTTTCCATCCGGTGGACCGCGCCCAAAGGGATATACACCGACTGGTTCTCGCTCACGAGCTGCACCTCTTTGTCGATGGTTACACGGGCCGTACCTTCAACGACAATCCAATGCTCTGATCGGTGATGATGGCTCTGCAGACTGAGCGCGGCGCCCGGATGAACAACGATGCGCTTAACCTGAAATCTCGACCCCACCACCAAGCTTTCAAACCAGCCCCAAGGGCGATAGTCCCGCGGCAGGGTTTCAGCTTGAGGAGCCCCCTTGGCCTTGAGCGCTGCCACAGCTTTCTTCACGTCTTGGGCCCGGTCCTTGTGCGCCACAAGAACCGCGTCCGGCATCGCGACCGCAATGATGTCTTGCAAGCCAATGCCTACAAGCTGTTGCTGGGTGTCTTCGGCGCGCAGCAAAGTATCATGACAATCAATCGCTGTCGCCGCCTCCGTCACCACCACGCCGTCCTCATCAGGGCCAGCCTCCCGCCAGACAGCATCCCAGCCACCTAAATCCGACCACCCATCCGCATAGGGCACCACATTGAGATTGTCGGCTTTTTCCATCACCGCGTAGTCAATCGAGATGTCTTCGACCTTGCGCCAGGCCTCAGGATCAAGCCGCGTAAAGCCCAAATCCTCTTCAGCCCCCTCAACAGCCACACGCACCTGCTGCAGCATGGCCGGCGCATGGGCTTCAAAGGCCGCAATGATGGCCTCCACAGAAAACAGGAATATCCCTGCATTCCACAGGTGTCGCCCGTCCGCCAACATGGCCTCGGCCGTGGCTTTGTCCGGTTTCTCCACGAAACGTTTGAGCGGCTGAGGTTTAGGTGCAAAGTCAGCACCAGGCGCCTGGCTCATTTCCAACCAGCCATAGCCGGTTTCCGCACGGTCAGGGCGGATGCCAAAGGTGACAAGCCCACCCTCTCGTGCCACCGAGGTCGCCGCCTGTACCGCGGCGCGGAACGCCGCCGCGTCAGGAATGACATGATCCGAAGGCGCCACCAGCATCAGTGCCTCAGGCGCGCGGGCCGCCAAGCTCAAAGCTGCCGCAAGAATAGCGGGAGCTGTGTTACGCCCCTCAGGCTCGATGAGAATACCAGCAGGCGCAATTTCTACAGCCGCCAGCTGTTCGGTCGCCACAAATCGAAAATCTGCCCCGGTCAGCACGATAGGTGGCGCAAAACCCTCTCCCGAAAGCCGTTTGGCCGAAGCCTGGAACAGGCTCATCTCTCCCATGAGTTCCGCAAATTGCTTGGGATAGCTCTTGCGGGACAGCGGCCAGAGCCGAGTGCCAGAACCGCCCGCAAGCAAAATCGGGTGAACAACATGGGTCATGAAAACATCCTTCAGATAGAGGGGCTAAGGTCATGTGGCAATCTCCATAACCATAGATCAATCAGCAGCTTCCTAAAGGCCTTTTTCCGGACCCCGAAGACCCATCCAAATAAAATACCGCCAGACACGGGGCCGTCAGCTTCGAACGAGAGTAGAGGCCCAAAATATGCTACGATGGCGAGGCTTCGCGAGTCGATTCAGCGTGTTTTCTAAGTCGCGACAGCGTCAGTTGATCTAACTTCTTTGAATTGAGGATATTATCATGCGCCTTTGCATTGCCATATTTTGCGCCGCGGGACAGAAACTTCGTTATCTCATACCCACGATCACTTTGATCACGACACAAGCCGTTTCCGCCGACCCCAATCTCGCAGCCTACTATACCACAATCGGCAAGGAAGATTTCTACAACTCCAAAGGCGCGCCGCTCAAAAGCGTCGGCGCCGTCATCCAGCAAGACCGCGCAAACTTCCATCGTTTCGGCATACGTCATGCGGGAGATGAAACAGACCCCTACTTTAGCAACCAAGCCACGCGGGCCATGATCCCTGATCTGATGCGCGCAGGTGGCGTGGACCATTACCTCAAAAAGCTTCTGGGAAACGGCTGGCAGGGCTATAGCCAAACTTGGCTCATCCAGATCTGCGGAACGCCGGAGCGCGTCACCCATTTGCGTGTCGATCCCGCCGATGGCGACGGGTATTCAAACTGCTAAGACAGCAAAAAGTCCCACATTCAGCCTTTATCGGTAGAGTTCGCAAGACACCTCAAGGCGTTCATGCAAGGCCCGAGCGCAATACTGCGCGGGTTCAAAGGAAAGTGCATTGATCAACAAAAATTAGCATTTTAAATTCCAGAATGATGAGGAACTGAGCCCTTCAAGATTCTTAAGCCCTTAGCGACTTTCTAAAACTACAAGCTCCTAGTGCGCTTTTGTAAAAAGGCAATACTCCAACCTTAATTCCGAAATCCAAGGCTAGAAATTCCGGATAAGGAGATTTGGGATTCAGTCCTTAAATCACTCCATAGAACGGCACATTTCCGGCACCATCCAAAGCCTTCTTCGAGAGGAATTTAACTCAAGATATTGAAAAAATTATATAAATATGTTATTGAAATATTTGCATTAGGCGTGTCGCAATTCTACCTGAAGTCAAAATTGCGCCCACTTACCCGCCTAGGCTTATTCCTACGATTAGGAATGCAGCCGAGTTAGCCACTATATACCGGCCCAGTTCCTAGAAACTTATGTATGAGTATGAAGGGATGCTAAAATGCAAAACGTTAAGCAAATAACTCTATCTACACTCGTTACTTTCGGTTTGGCCTCAAGCGCACTCGCGCTGGACGTTAGCGTAGGAGGCGGCGTTGGACATGGTGGTGCTGGGGTCGGCGTCGGAGCAGACGTCGGAGGCATTGGTGTAGGTGCTGGGGTCGGCGTTGGGAACGCCTCAGGCTCTGGCAGTGGCGGCTCCGCATCAGGTGAAGGCTCAGGAGACGGCACCGGCAGCGGCTCTGGAGACATCGCAGGAGGCGTCGGTGCAGCGGTAGGCGGCTTAGGAGCAGGTGCCGGGGTTGGCATCGGCGGCTCAGGTTCCAGCGGCTCGGGCAGTTCCGGGTCCGGTAGCACAGGCTCTGGCAGCTCAAGTTCCGGCGGCTCAAGTTCTGGTGGCTCGGGCTCAGGTTCTGGCGGATCGGGTGGCTCAGGGTCCGGCGGCTCCGGAACTAACGGTTCTGGCTCAAGTGGAACAGGTGGCACTGGAGCAAATACCGGTGGCTCCGGAACAGCAACCAATCAAGCGTCTAACAGCGATGCGCCCAGTCGTGCTTTCATGGGCACGAACACAGTCATCCCACAAAACATAATCGGTACGACCGTTTGGTCGCGTGATCGTGTATTCTTAGGACAAATCGTTCACGCCAAGGCCGCGCCTGGCGGTCAGATCGACGCCCGTCTCCGCCTCGGTGCTGGGCTAGGTGCCAGCGGAGACACCCTCATTCGGCTCAATCCTCGTGGAATTCGAAACGGTCAACTCAAGATCAAGATGAGAAGCGAACATTTCCTTGAACGAATTTCTAAGTGATGGTTCGGCCAACACAAAAAAGCGCAATCGGGCTGGAAGGTAAGGGCCCGATTGCCGAAAGCGCGTACATGCAGAACTTTGGCCGTCGAGAAGATCGCCAATCAAATCGGATATGACTGCACTACCGAGCTTAAGCATCATAGTGACCGCTCTGGTGCCACCTCCAAGCATCGGAAATCATCTTATCCAAAGTCGAGCGCTTGGGCGTCCAGCCCAACTCCTCCTCGGCCCGGGAAGAACCTGACACGAGCTTGGTGCAATCTCCCGGGCGGCGCGCACCGATCTCATGGGGCACCGATTGATTGGTCACCGCGCGGCTATGGCCGAGCACTTCGCGTACCGAAAAGCCGCTGCCAGTGCCAAGGTTGAACACCCGGCTGCCCTTATCATCCTGAAGCCATTTCAGGCCCAGAACATGGGCATCGACCAGATCGCAGACATGTACATAGTCACGAATGCAGGTGCCGTCAGGTGTGTCATAGTCATCCCCAAACACCGTCAATGCCGCGCGTTTTCCGGCAATCGCATCTAGCATCAGTGGGATCAAATGTGTTTCTGGCTGATGGAACTCGCCCACCTCCCCTTCGGGATCCGCGCCAGCCACGTTGAAATAGCGGAAGATGACATGTTGCAGCCCATGGGCGACTTCAAAATCGCGCAGAACGTCCTCAATCGCGCGTTTCGATGCGCCATAAGCGTTGATCGGATACTGCGCGCTGTTCTCATCCAACACAACGTTATCTTGATCGCCATAGGTCGCGCAGGTCGACGAAAAGACGAACCGTTTGCAGCCCGCAGCAACCGCCGCCTCAACCAGCGTAAGAGAGCCGGCGACGTTATTGCGCCAGTAACGGCCGGGCTCTGCCATGCTCTCACCAACTTGACTGAGAGCGGCAAAATGCATCACCGCGATGGGTTGATGTTTCGCAAAGACCTCATCAAGCCGCGCACGATCCAACAGATCACCTTCCTCGAAAGGGCCAAACTTCACCGCATCGCGCCAGCCCGTCACGAGATTGTCGAAAGTAACGGGGGTGAAGCCCGCCGCTTTCAATGCCTTACAAGCGTGCGAACCGATATAACCCGCCCCACCAGTGACCAGTACATTGCTCATACCGTTCTTCCTCGCGCTTTGAACTTATTGTACGCCTTTGCGCGGTTCGGGCAAAGTATGCACCTTCCCATCAAGTCAGCGACCCACCACTCATACGCCTCCTGCATCGGGCAGGCACGCCAAAGGAGACAATTATCCGAGAAGGCTTTTCAGGTACTCCCCGTAGTCATTCTTGGAAAATTTCTCAGCACGCTTTTGTAGACTCTCGCGGCTGATCCAGCCTTTTGCAAAGGCGATCTCATCTGGGCTCCCCATTTGCAGACCTTGGCGCTGCTCAAGCGTTCTGACGAAGTTTCCTGCGTCCAGAAGAGAGCCATGCGTGCCTGTATCGAGCCAGGCAAAACCGCGCCCCATTTGCTGTACACCAAGCTCACCGGCGTCGAGATACATTTGCAATAGCGAGGTAATCTCTAACTCGCCGCGCGCCGAGGGCGTAAGCTGCGCGGCACGCGCAGGTGCCGCGCCATCCAGAAAATAGAGCCCTGTTACCGCGTAATTGGAGGGAGGATGTTCGGGCTTTTCGATGATCTGCCGCGCTTTGCCGCGGTCGTCAAATGCCACCACACCATAGCGTTCGGGATCCGCCACGCGGTAGCCAAACACAGTCCCGCCCATGGGCCGCGCGTCCGCCTCA
>TARA_R100000501_G_scaffold2606_1_pt1 | contig 19502 bp, 12 predicted proteins | sample TARA_R100000501 | Tara Oceans TARA_R100000501 (sample SAMEA2620120) | marine metagenome | biome: marine biome (ENVO:00000447); feature: mesopelagic zone (ENVO:00000213) & marine oxygen minimum zone (ENVO:01000065); material: "saline water (ENVO:00002010), including plankton... | reverse complement strand
TCGGCGTTAACCATATCTGGCATGCTGCCAGGCATGGCCTTGCCCAGACAATCTAGCAGCCACATATTCGTGAACATCGGTCCCGATGCGCGCAGGAGCGCGTCGGGACCAGACCGGTCCATCCCGGCAGTGTCCTGTGTTTCGTCTGCAAGGCGGGAGAATGCGTCGATCACTTGCAAGGCACCCTCTGCGCTGAACGGCAACAGCGCTCCGGAAATGCCATAACGACCGTTCACGTCGAGGACCCTTGCGCCGATTTTGTCCCAGTTGACCAGCGTCTGGGTCGCGCTGTGTTCGCGCACCGTCACCGGAGCAACGTCGCGCAGCAGATCGCGTAAGGTCATCGACTGGCCGGGAACGACCTCGCTGACTTCGTAGAGCGACATGACCGTATCGCGCAGCGCCCGCATATAGGCTTTGTTCGGAGCCTTCTCGTTCCAGCCCCGGCGCTTGAGATAGTCATCGACCAGATTACGACCGTCAGGTTCCAGTTCCTGCGCCAGCAGATCCTCAAACGCGCAGCCCCATAGCGGCCCTTGCCAGTGATCGCCGATTATCTCGAACATGGCCTCGGGCTCAAGGCCCGTCGCCTCGCATGCCGGCTCGAGATGCGCGGACAGCATCTCGGCGAGTGCCTCATCCCACGGCGCGCGATCCGCATATTTCATCAGCCCGGAAAGGTCGTGAGCGGGTTTCAATCTGGACATTCAGATGGGCCTTTCTACTCCGAGGCGGCGCATTTCTCGATATATGGTCGATCGGCCGATGCCGAGTTGTCGCGCTGCCTCTGTCGGCGAGATGCTCGCCTCGACAAGTTTGATGGCGGCATGGACTTTGGCCATGTCGAGCGGCTGACGGCCCGGCTGCTTGCCCTTGGCACGGGCGGCGGCAATGCCGTCCTTGGTGCGCTCGGAGATCAGCCGCCGCTCGAATGGGCGATGGCCCCGAACACGTGGAAGATGAGTTCGCCGGCGGCCGACAATGTGTCGATCTTTTCCTCAAGGCTCAGGAGCGCGATGCCTTGGCCGCGCAGCGTCTCGACCGTCGAGAGCAATTCGGCCAGCGAGCGCCCGAGCCGATCGAGGCGGACCACCGCCAGCGTGTCGCTCTTTCGAGCGTAGGCGATCAACTCAGCCAGACCGGGCCGCTCCATGCTCTTGCCCGACATGACGTCGGTGAACACCTTGATGGCGCCGGCGTTCTCCAGACGCATGGTCTGCCCCGCCACGTCCTGATCGCCGGTACTGACACGGGCATAGCCCAGAATATCGCCCATGCCGCGCGTCTCCCAACGGTCGTTCTGTGGACGCTCTTAAGGGCGACCGCTTCGCCCCATCCCCTATCCGTCCACATACTGTGTCTCTTTACTGATGGCTGTCCATAGTCGCAAATGACCCTTTGTGGACGGGGATCGGCATGACGAAGCGCAAGCATCAACTCCTGACCGAAAGCGAGCGCGATCAGATCCTCGCTATCCCGACCAACCGCGACCATCTGGCCCGGCTCTATAGCTTCGAGCCTTCGGACATCGAAATCATCGGTGCGCGACGTGAGCGACGGAACCAGTTAGGCGTTGCGCTGCAACTCGCCCTTTTGCGGCATCCCGGCGTCGCACTCGCGCAGTTGATGCGCAACAGGGGAGCCATACCCCATGCTCTCGCCGCCTTCGTCGCGGAGCAACTTGGCCTGCGTGTAAGCGATCTGGCCGACTATGCGGCGCGGGACCAGACAATGACGGACCATGCTCGCGAGCTGGCGATGCGTTTGGGCCTTCGGGGGCCGACCCGTGCCGATATTCCCTTCATGATCGAAGCGGCCGAGAAAACGGCGTGGGCGACCGACAAGGGGATGACGATCGCGAACGGTGTCATCACCGCCCTTCGCGAGGCCCGGATCCTGTTGCCCTCCATCTCCACTATCGAACGCGCCAGCAGCGCGGGACGCGCGCGTGCCCGTAAGAAAGCTGCCTACGCCCTGATCGCCGATCTCAGCGCCGAACAGGTCCACGCCCTCGATCGGCTTTTCAATGACGCCGGCGGCATGAGTCATCTCGCCTTGCTCAAGACCATCCCCGTCGCGGCCAGGCCCGATCACATCCGCCAGATTCTCGACCGCCTCAGACAGGTGCGAAAGATCGGCATTTCTCCGGACGTGGCTGGCCGCATCCATGTGGACCGCTTTCGGCAATATGTCAGGGAAGGCCGCGCTTCGCCTGCCTATATGATTGAGCGATATATCCTTTCCCGCCGACGCGCCACGCTCGTTGCCTTTCTGCTCGACCTCGAAGAACGGCTGACCGACAGCGCCCTGGAAATGGCGGACAAGCTGATCGGCAGCATCTTCACCCGCGCGAAGAACGCCCAGGCGCGCAGCTACGCCACCACATCGAAGAACGTGGCGCGACTGATGCTGATCTTTCGCAGGACGATCGACGCGCTGACCGATGCGGTCGATACCGGCGAAGAACCTATGGAGGCCCTGGACGCTTCAGTCGGGTGGACCACCCTCCTGAGGGCTAGGCCGGAGGTTGCGACAATCGCCGAAACCGCCAGCTTGGATCCGCTGACGGTCGCGGCCGATCGCTACGTGACCTTGCGCAAGTTCGCCCCCGACTTGCTTGAAGCGCTCCACTTCAGGGCTGGAAAGGGCAGCGCGAAAACGATCGCCGCTATCGAGATGCTGCGCGACCTCAACAGGTCGGGCAAACGCGATCTGCCTGCCGACGCTCCGATGCCCTTCCGCAAGGAATGGCGGAAAATCGTCGTGGGCGATGACGGCAAGATCAACCGGCGGCTTTGGGAAATCGCGACGATCGCGCATCTGCGCAACAAGCTGCGTTCCGGGGATATCTGGGTGGAACGATCGGCGGGATACCGCCGGTTCGACAGCTACCTGCTCAGCGAACCGAAAGCCAAGCCGATCATGTCGGCTCTCGGCCTTCCACCCACAGCCGGCGAATGGCTCGAACAGCGGGGGCGCGAACTGGACTGGCGGCTAAAGAAATTTGCCCAGCGCCTGAAGCGCGACGCTCTGGAGGGTGTGCGATACCGCGACGACCGCCTCCAGATATCACCCGTTCGCACGATCGCGATGCCTGACGCCGAGATGCTGGCTGACCGGCTTGATGCCATGATGCCACGCATTCGCATCACCGAGCTGCTGCATGAGGTGGCGCAGGAAACCGGCTTTCTTGCGGCGTTCACCAACCTGCGCACCGGCGAGCCGTGTCCAAATGAAAACGCCCTGCTCGCCACCATTCTCGCCGATGCGACCAATCTTGGCCTGTCGCGCATGGCGGCCGCGAGCCAAGGCGTCACGCGCGACCAGCTCCTGTGGACCCATGACGCCTATATCCGCGACGATAGCTACCGCGCGGCGTTGGCCGTCCTCATCAACGCACACCACTGCCTACCATTCTCGCGGGTGTGGGGCGATGGCACCACGTCCAGTTCCGATGGCCAGTTCTTCAGGGGCGCAAAACGCGGCGCATCGGGGGGTGACATCAACGCCCGCTATGGCGTCGATCATGGCTCCAGCTTCTACACCCATGTTTCCGATCAGCGCGCGCCCTATCACGTCAACGTGATCTCAGCGGCGACGCATGAGGCGCCCTATGTCCTCGACGGCCTCACTACCCACGGCACCGATCTGAAAATCGCCGAGCATTACACTGACACCGGCGGGGCGACCGATCATGTTTTCGCCCTGTGCGCCATGCTGGGATTTCGCTTCTGCCCGCGCCTGCGCGACTTTCCCGACAGGCGGCTCGCGCCGATGGCATCGGTCATGGCCTATCCGTCCATCGCTCCGCTATTGGGCAAGCGTATCCGCACCGACATCATCGGTGAGCAATGGGACGACGTGCTACGCCTCGTAGGGTCGATCAAGGCCGGCCATGTCGCACCATCGGTCATGCTGCGAAAGCTCGCCGCCTACGAACGGCAGAACCAGCTCGACGTCGCTCTTCAGGAAATCGGGAAGATCGAGCGAACGCTGTTCATGCTGGACTGGCTGGAAAATCCCGATCTGCGCCGGCGATGCCATGCCGGCCTCAACAATAGCGAGCAGCGCCATGCTCTGACGCAGGCGATCTACACATTCCGCCAGGGCCGTATCATCGACCGCAGCCATGAGGCGCAGAAATATCGGGCATCCGGCCTCAATCTGGTCATCGCGGCGATCGTCTATTGGAACACGATCTACATGGACGCCGCAGCCCAGCATCTACGATCAACATTGGTCCCGGTGCCTGATGATCTCCTCGCCCATACCTCCCCCGTAGGTTGGGAGCATATTGCTTTCTCCGGCGATTTCCTCTGGGATCGTGCAGCCGCTTCCGCTGGCCGCAAGGCCCTCAATCTCCCGCCGGATAGCCGCGCAGCCTGAGTGTTCGCTGATTGTTCGCCCTTAGCGTTGTTTAGCGTACCATCAACGCTATGCCCTCAATCTCTTGTTCCGCTGAATAACCTTCTACGTCCCCGTCTGAGCCCGCGAATTTCCTCCAGATGAAGTGGAATTTGGTCGCACAAGATGTGGCAGAGGCGACCTGAACCTACGGCGGCTTATACCCAGCTTCTCTGATGCTTTGTCCCGTTCCGCGGCTTCGCCCAACTGACGGACAAGCGCATGGGCCATTTCACGAAGGGCGCCGGCGCACCGAGAACGGCGGGGGATCTACCGCGGACTGCCTTATGTCCGGGTTTGGGATTCCCGTGCCGATTCCTTTGGCGAATCCTGCACCAGATGGACCATCCGGGTGGGGAAGGCGATCGCCAGCCCGGCCGCTTCCAGCCGCCCGAAGATAGCCAGGAGAAGCTCTTGCCGGATGAACACGCTCTCGGTGAAATCGCCGACGGTGATGTAGGAGAACACCTCGATGTCGAGCGAGCTTTCGCCGAAATTGCCCAGGCATGCGCGGGCGCCGTCATTGTCGATCTTATCGTGCTCCCTCAACACCTGTTCGACGATCCCGATGCCCTCGCGCAGCTTGGCGGCCGAAATGCCGTATTCGACGCCGATCGTGGGATTGAACAGGAAGCGGTCGCGCTTGGCGAAATTCTCGATCTTCTGGGAGGAGAAATCGCCATTGGGGATGGTGACCACGGTGCGCTCGAGCGTGCGGATCCGGGTCGAGCGGATGCCGATATCCTCCACCGTGCCGACCATGTCGCCCACCCGGCAGAAATCGCCCGCCTGAACCGGACGATCGGCGATCACGCTGACGCTGCCCACCAGGTTCTCGATCGTTTTCTGCGCGCCCAGCGCCAGCGCGATGCCGCCAATGCCGAGCGCGGCGATGCCGGTGGTGACATCGACGCCGAACGTGTCGAGGATGGCCACGACCGCAATGATGAACAGCAGGATCTTCGCGCTTCGCCGCAACAGGGTGACCATCGCCACCGCCTGCCGCCGCTCCTGGCGTTCCAGGCGCGTCTTGGTGACCTGCGCGACCGCGTCGACCAGCCGCAGCAGAAACCAGGCCAGCGCTACCCAGGCGATGATGCCGATATAGCGCTGCAAGGTCTGCCGGGCGACGATCGACGCCTCCACGCTCTCGGCCCAGAACTGGAAGCCGATCACCGCGAGGAGCAGGCTGAACGGTGGCAGCGCCGCACTGGTGAAACGGTAGAACGAACTCTTCTCGCGATCGGCGATCGTCGCCCGCATCACCGCGAGGATGGCCGCCGAGATCAGCCAGAACACCACGAAGCTGCCCGCTGCGATCCCCAGCAGCAGCGCCCAGTCGGACAACGGCGCGCCCGCCACGAGAACGGCATCGGCATCGGCGGGCTGGTCCAGCGCGTCGGCGGGAGGACCCTCGCTTTCCAGTGCGATGATGGTCTGGCTCGAGATGCGCCAGATCGGGGTTCCATCGGCACTTTCGCTGCGGCTCAGGAGGATCGGAACGGCCTCCTCGCCACCGAACGCGCCTACCTGTTCGGCATCGACGGACAATCCGTCATCAATGCGGCCGCTCGCCTGATTGGAAAGCGCCGCGAAGGACAGCAGCGTTCCGCCGTGATCGAGCGCCGCCTGGAATTGCTGCGCCAGTTGCGCGCCTTGCTCCGCTTGCTCCGAATCGTCCTCGAGCGGCAGATCGAAATAATAGGCGCTGCGGGCATAATCGCGCGCGGCCAGCGCATCGATCAGGCCGGTCACCGTTCCGCGCGGGGTAAGGCGCCCCATCGGATCGGTGGGAGCGGCCGCGGCGTCGCTCTCCGGCTCGGGCGCGAGCTGTGCCGATGCCGGCGCGGCAAGGGCGAGCAGCGCCGCAACCGTCGCAAGCATCGTCCACAGCGCCGCCATCAAGCGCGGCATCGCCGGACGGCGAAGCGCGCGCACCGAGCGGGCGCTGCCGTCGCGCCGCGGCGAATCCGCGCGAGGGGACACAGATCCTATCGGGATTTGCTGGAGCGCCTCGTTCATATCGTAGCGGTCCGCCGCTGCGGGAGATTGCCGGCCAGTGAGCCCGATCGACACCGCACAACCGATCCGGAAGCGCGAATTGCCGCCTTCCGTGCCCGGGCAGTCTGCAGGCCCGAACTCGTCTCGCCAAATGGACGGCACCGAGGCGCAACTCCGTCGGCGCTGCTGAATTCGGTCACCGCCCGATGCCGGTGGAGCGTCGGTCGGCAGCGACAAAGTCATCTCGCCTCCGCTTCCTCGCCCGCCTGAGCATCGGTGCGCGGTTCGGCGGTGCGCGCGATCCAACCCGTGAAGCGCTCGACCCAGCGATCGAGGAAGGCCGCGGTACGGGCATCGGTCACTTGCCCCTCGGGGCCGAAAAGCTCCTCTTGGTACTGAAAGTAGATTTCGGGCTGCCCCATCAGCACCATGTCGCACACGGTGACCAGGCCTTTCAGCGCGTTCTGCCCGGCAGCACCGCCGCTCGCGCCCGGCGAGCAGGCCCGCGCCCGCCTTCGCTGCAATCTTGATTGCGGGCCGCGTCTCCAGCGCCGTGGCGAGGCTGGTCTCGCGCACAAAGATGTCCGATCGCACCCGGCCGTTGGCGATCGGCGTATAGAGGCTGTCGGCATGGGGGCGCTGGCGAGCCTGCTTCATGGCATCGCTGCCCCGTGCCGCCAAGCGCTGGTAAAGCCCAGGGAAACTGCGTGCGAAAGCGGTGGCGAGGATGCCGGCCGAGCCCACCGTCACCTCGCGCAGCGGCCGGGTGGCGGCCGTAAGGATGGCGTCGGCGACGATCTCGTGCGCATAGGCTATCGGCATGGCAAGCTGCCAGTCACCCAGGTCGCGGCCATGTTCGTGAATGCCCGGTGTGCCGATCATGCTCGGCTTCACCAGCGTCAGCGAAACCGGCTCGCGCCTGGCCAGCACCTCTAGCCTCAGCGAGTTGGTATAGGCGCGCACCGCATGCTTGGTGGCGCTGTGGACGGTGAGCAGCGGCGAGGAAAAGTCGGAAGCGATCGAGCCGACATTGATGATCGCTTCGGCTCCGCCCCGGGCGCGGAAATGCGCCAGCGCGGCAAGCGAGCCGAACACCGTGCCCCAGTAATCGGTCCGCAGCACGCGCTCGTGATCGGGGGTGGAAAGCGCGCTGGGATCGCCATGCACGGCGATTCCGGCATTGTTGACCCAGCTGTCGATCCGCCCGAACCGTGTCACCGCGGCCTCGGCAAGCGCCTTCATCGCCGCCTCGTCATCGACGTCGGTGGGGACCCCCAGCGCCCGGCCGCCCGCGCTTTCGATCTCGCCGGCGATGCGCGCCAGCACCTCGCCGTCGCGCCACGCCAGCACCACCGCCGCGCCGCCCGCCGCCGCTTGGCGCACGGTGGCAAGACCGATGCCCGAACTGGCGCCGGTGACGACGATCACCTGCTGGTGGAGCGGCTTCAACCGCAATCTGCCAGCCATCACGGCTCTCCGATTCCGATCTCGTCGGTCGGTAACGAATGAGGGGCGGCCTGCGTTTCGCGCATCAGCAATCTGGCGCCGCGACCATAGGTGAACCACGCCCAGGACCAGTTGACATAGACCAGCAAGCGGCTGCGGAAATCCACCAGCAGCAGCAGATGCACCAGCGACCAGGCCAGCCAGGCGACAAACCCCTTGAGCTGCATCCCGCCAAGCCTGGCCACCGCACGGGCGCGGCCGATTACCGCCATGGTGCCGTGATCGCGATAGCGGAAAGCTCCTGGCTCGCTCCGGCCGGCGACACGCGCGGCCAGCAGGCGGCCGACATGGGCACCCTGCTGCTTGGCCACCGGGGCCAGACCGGGCAATGGACGGCCCTCGCCCCCATCGAAGCTGGCGACATCGCCGATGGCGAAGATCTCGGGATGGCCGGGCACCGAACAATCGGTCTCGACCTGCACCGCGCCATTGCGGGCGGCCTCGGCGCCCAGCCAGCGGGCGGCCGGGCGCGCCTCGGTTCCCGCGCACCACAGCACCGCGCCCGCATCGATCCGCTCCTCGCCCAGCATCAGGCCGGTGGAATCGATCGCCTCCACGGCCGTGCCGGTTCGCACCTCGACGCCAAGCGAGGCGAGAGCGTCCGCCGCATAGGCCGAGAGCGCCGGATCGAAGGCCGAAAGCAGCCGCTCGCCCGCCTCGCACAGCACGACGCGGGTGCCCTGCGGGTCGATACAGGTGAAATCGCGCGCCAGCGTGGTGCGGGCAAGCTCGGCGATGGTCCCGGCGAGTTCCACGCCGGTCGGGCCGCCGCCGACGATGGCGAAGGTCAGCAGGCGGCGGGTCTCGGCCGGATCGCTCGATTGCTCGGCCCGCTCGAACGCATCGAGCAGCCGCGCGCGGATGGCGAGCGCGTCTTCCAGCGATTTGAGCACCATTGCGTGCTCGCGCCATTCATCGTGCCCGAAGAAGCTGTAAGCCGCCCCGGTGGCAAGGACGAGGTAATCGTAAGGCAGCCGGCGCCCGTCGCGCAGCAGCACCGCGCGGGTTGCGGTGTCGATCCCCGTCACCTCGGCCATAAGCACGCGCATGTTGGAACTGCCGCGCAGCAGCACGCGATTGGCCGTGGCGATGTCGGCGGGCGAGAGCGCGGCGGTGGCCACCTGATAGAGCAGCGGCTGGAACAGGTGATGATTAGTGCGATCGACCAGCGTCACCTTCGCCGATACGCGACGCAGCGCCCGCGCCGCGGCCATGCCGCCGAAGCCGGAGCCGACGATGACGATCCTGGGTCTGTCTGCCGGCATGCCTTGTCTCGGCTTCGCTGAACGGCCGGCACGAGGAGAGGCAGTTTCGGTCGTCATCGGCAAGATTTCTGATCTCTCTTCCGTCGGGCCGGGCGCGGGCTGCGATTGGGCCTGCCCGCGCCGACCGGTGCTACCAGGTCCTGCCGGAAAACGAAACGACCCGGTTCTGTTCAACTCGCGTGACCCCAATCGTTCCCGGTTACCATCGTGCCGCGAGCGCCGGGCCGTGCAGCGCTTCCGGGCGCGTTCCTTTCAGCTTCCTTGATCCTGCTCTGTCAGGACAATGCTCCCGATCGGCTCCACGCTCTCCGCCCACCAGCCGCCAAGCGCGAGATTGAGTTCGATGAACTGGTCGCGCAGTGCGCGCTCTACCTGCACGAGGTCGGTGCGCGCGGTCAGGTATCTCTGGCGGATCTGGGTCACGTCGAGAAGGCTGCTCTCGCCATAGCGATAGCGCAGCAGTTCGACCTCATAGCGGCGCTCCAACTGTTCGACGCGGATGGTGAGCTCTTCGTGGCGCAGCCGCAGGGTGGCGCCGCGATCGAGGCTGTTTTCAACTTCGCGAAAGGCCTGGAGGGCGACGCTTTCGTAATTGGCGACAGCGCTTCGCACCCGGGCATCCGCCAGTTCCGCCTGCGCCACCTCCTCCCAGCCCGAAAAGAGCGGCACGTTGAGCCCGGGGCCGGCACTCAGGAGAGTGGCAGCCGGATCGAATATACCGTCGAGCGTCTGCGAGATGAGCTGGATCATGCCAGTCAGGCTGAGCGAGGGCAGCGACGCCTTGTCGGCCTGCTCTTCCCGATAAAGCGCCGCCGCGACGCGGCGCTCGGCGGCATACAGATCCGGCCGTCTTTCGAGCAGCGCCGCCGGCACGCTCGCACCGGGCGGACGTGGCACTTCGGGGAAATAGGCTCCGTTGCCGAGTTCGGCGGCCGGATAGCGCCCCAGCAGCACTTCGAGCGCGCGGATCGCCTGCCTGCGGCTGCGCACCGCCTGGGCCAGACCGTTCCTGGCGCTGGCCAGTTCCGCCCGGGCGAGCGCGCGCTCGGCGGCGGCGATCTCGCCCACTTCGACCTGAAGCGAGACGAGCCGGTAAAGCGTCGCGGCTGTTTCGACCGTCTCTTCCGCCAGTTCCTGCTGCGCTGCGGCCTCGATCGTGGTCAGATAGGCTTGGGTGACCGAGGCTGCCACGGATTGCTGCGCGCCGCGAAAATCGGCCCGGGCTGCGGCGAGGTTCTCCAGCTCAGCATAATAGCCGTCGCGGATGCGGCCCCATAGATCCACTTCCCAGCTGGCCGACGCCCCCAAATTTGCACCGACGCCCTCGCTGGTGATCGAAGAAGGAAGCTGCGCCGCATCCATTCCGATGCCGTCGGTGAGCCCTTCCAGATCGAGTTCGATCCGCGAGGCAGTCATGGCGGCCGAGGCCGAAAGTGTCGGATAGAGGCCAGCGCGGGCGATCGCCGCCATCGCCCGCGCCTGTTGGAAGCGGGGAAGAAACCCTGCTCGACATAAGTGAACCCGAAGGCAGACAGCAGGAACATTCCGGCCGTTGCCAGCACCACCAGCTTTTTATGATGCAGCGCGGAGGTGAGCTGGCGCCGGTACCACCCCTCAAGCCTGCTGCCGAAGCCGCCACCTTCACCGTTTTCGTCTCCCGTCCAGGAACCGGGCAGCCGAGCGCGCAGGTCTCGCCGCCAGCCGGACAGACGATCGCCTACAACCGCCAGCGCTGCTCGGGCGCGGGCGAAGACTCCGCTTTCGGCCGTGCCTTGGCCGTCCGCTGTATCCCGCGTGTCCGCCTCGTCGAAGTCCTCCGCTCTGGCTGCGTGCGCTTTGCTCTCGAACAGCAAGTCGGAAAGGTAAGGCGCCACGGTCAGCGCGAACACCCAGGAGGCGAGCAGCGAGATCATCACCACCAGGAACAGGTCGCGCATGAATTCTGCGACCTGGCCGGGCGCCATGCCGATGGGCGCGAAGGCGATGATGCCGATCGCCGTTCCGCCAAGAAGCGGCCACAGCATCTGCCTGGCGATGGAGCGTGCGGCCTCCAGCCGGCTTTCCCCCCGCCGGATGCTCTTCAGCATCCCCTCCACGATGACGATCGCATTGTCGACCATCATGCCTAACGCGATGATCAGCGCGCCCAGCGAGATGCGATGCATCGCGATATCCTGGAGATACATCACGCCCAGGGTGGCGGCCACGGTCAGCAACAGGACCGCGCCGATGATAAGCGCCGGCCGCCAGCCCATGAAGAGCAGCAGCACGACGAACACGATGACGAAGGCGGTTGCCACGTTCACGAGGAATGCGTCGATCGATTCCGAGACCACACTGCCCTGGTGGTAGAATTCGTGGACTTCCATGCCCACCGGCCGCTCATCGAGCGTCTCGGCCAGGCGCCGGTCGATCAGCCGGCCCACCTCCACCACATTGGTGCCGGTTGCGTTGGAAGCGCCCAAGCCGATCGCCGGCTTGCCATTGTATCGCATCAACTGGTCGAGCGGTTCGGCATAGCCGCGCTCGACTGAGGCGATCTCGCCCAGTCGCACCACGATACCTTCCTGGTTGGTCGAGACCGGCAGGTTGCGCAGTTCCTCAACCGAGCTGATCGCACCGCTGGGATTGATTTCCAGGCGCAGGGGTCCGACCCGGGCCTCTCCGGCCGGCTCGACCAGGTTCTGTTCCGACAGGCCTTCGTAGATCCGCTGGACCGAAACCCCGATCTGCGCGATCCTTTCGCGCGAGATCTCGACATAGAAGGTTTCGGGCCGCTCGCCCGCGAGCACCACGTTGCCGACTCCCTCGACCGCGCTCAAATCGGTGCGCAGGCGCTCCGCGTAAGCGTAGAGCTCCGCCGGCGAATAGCCGGTGCCGGTGATGAAATAGAACAGGCCGAAGACGTCGCCGAAATCGTCGTTGACCGATGACGGCCCGGCGCCGGGCGGCAGCAGGCTGCCCGCGTCGTTCACGCGATTGCGCAGATCGGTCCAGACCTGGTCGAGTTCGGTTTGGTTTCTGGCATATTCATATTCGATTTCCACCTCGATCCGCGAATTGCCGGCCTGCGAGGTGGAGATGATCTCTTTCACCTCCTGCATCTGGCTGATTTCGCGCTCGAGCTGTTCGGTGACCTCGGTGGCCACCTCTATCGGCGTGGCGCCCGGATAGGGCGTGTCCACCACCGCCTGGCGGATCGTGAACTGCGGATCCTCGAACCGGGAGAGGCCGTTATAGGCGAGCAGCCCCGCCCCCATGACCAGCAGGATGAAGACATTCGTCAGCAGGCGATGCCGGATGCTGAAGACGGCGGGGTTGAAGGCCATGTTGGTTCGGGTCCAGGTGTTCAGTTCAGATCGAGGGGGCGGATCTTGGTGCCCTCTTCGAGGTTCGCCGCGCCCGTCGCCACGATGGTTTCGCCGCGGCGCAGGCCTTCCACCACCGGCACGAACTCGCCTACGCCCTCACCCAGTTCCACGATCCGCCGGCGTGCCGCGCGGGTTTCGGGATCCACCACCCAGACGAAGGTCTCGCGGCCCAATTCGTCCACCGCGGTGATCGGCACGGCCAATTCCGGACCTGGCGCGTCGCCGCCGCCGGGTTCGACCGCCACGACCAGCGTGCCGGTCATGCCCGGCCACACGGTGACGCCCGCCGGCGGGGTGAAGGTGAATTCCGCCTCGTAAGTGAGCGAGCCGGGGCTCGTCTGGCGGCCGATCGAATCGAAACGCGCCGGGATGACGACATCCTCCGCCGAATCCATGATCAGCCGGGTCCTTGCCGAAACCAGTGAACGATCGCGGCCGAGCATTGTCGCGGGAACCTGCACGACGGCTTTCGATGGTCCGGTGCTTTGCAGGGTGACGATGGTTTGTTGCGGCGTGACATATTCATAAAGCTCGACCTGGCGGCTGCCGATCGTTCCCGAGAACGGCGCGCGCAGCACGCGGTCGCTCAATCGCTCGCGCGCTGCTTCGAGCTGGCTTTGCGCATTATTTAGCTCGGTCTGCCGCTGCTCGTAGACGGCGCGCGCGATCGCGCCCGCCTCGATCAGCGCCTGGGCGCGCTCGAACGCGTCCCGCGCCAGTTCGACATGGTTTTCCGCCTGCTGAATTTCCTCGCGGATCTGCGATTGATCGAGCACCGCGATGATCTCGCCGCGGCGCACGAAATCGCCTTGTTCGACGGTCAGACGCTCCACCCGGCCACTCTGGTTGGAAAAGGAGAGCCCGGCCTCGCGTGCCGCCTCGACGACGGCGGGAAACCGGAAGGTGCGCAGGTCATCGGTCGCATCGAGCGTGTAGAGCCTGGCCGGCCGACTCTCCGGCGGCTGCGGCTCAGGTTCGCTGCCGCAAGCCCCCAGTGCGGCGAGAGAGGCGAGGGCGCAGGCCAGCCCGGGCAGTTTCGGGCGCCGGGCGAAGGCTTGGCAGCGTTGACGGGCTTGATAGGGACGAAGCCCGGCATCACGGCCATTGCGATCGAAATGCTCGGGCATTGCGCTCCTCGCGGTAAGGGACGTCAGAGTAGAGGCGACGACAGACCATCTCGGCCGTCCCCCCGGTCGAGAGGCGTGGCCGGATCGCCACCTGGACGGAACGGCGGTGACAAGCAGCGCCAAGGCCGAGACGAAGTACAACACCAGAAATTCTCCTGCTTGGCCTGGGCGCCCGCTGCCCCAGAACATTCAGCGCACCAGTGCAAAGCCGACGCGAAAGCGCGTCGTGTGGACATCGTAATCGAGCAGATTTTCGCCGTAGCCGACAAAGCCCTGACCGAAGAGATACAGGTCCGGCCCGCCGCCCAGCAGTCTGTCGAGCGGATAGGATAAGTTCGCTTCGAGCGCGCCCTTGCCGCTGCCCAGATTGGCCCGGCCGTAGGCCGACAGGCGCACCCCGTCCTGCTTGCCCAGTTCGGCGAAGAAGCCCGTATTGCCGCGATAGTCGCGAATGTCGGGATTGTCCGAAAGGTCGCCGGCGAAAGCGCGGAGGCGCGGTCCGAAGGTGATGCGGTAGCCATCGCCGAGCGGCGCCGAAAGTGCCGGATGAAGGTAGATCGTATTCAGGCTGCGCGATTCGCTGCCTTCGCGGCCGTTCGATTCATGGCGCACGCCCGCCTGCACGCCCAGGCGGACATTATCGGCGATTTCGCCGGCGTCGAGCGCATAGAACATTTCGGGCTGAAAATCGATGTTGCGGAAAGGCGAGGAATCCGCCTCCACATTCCAGAACATGCGCTGCGTATAGCCGAAATGCAGGCCATTGAGCCATTCCCGCCCCTCGCTGCCTTCGGAAAGTTCGCCGAAAAGCTGGTACTTGAAGCTGATCTGCAGCCGCACGGCGCTGTTGGTGCCAGGGCCGTAGACAGCATAGATCGGCGCATAGGCCGAAAGATTGCGCAGAAAGGCGTTGCCGGTCGCGCGGTCGGTTGGCGGTGGCGGGACGGATGCGGGATCCGGCTCCTCGCGACCGGGTTCGCCCACCGGCGACGGCAATGGCGTAGCGCCGGAATCAGCCTGCGCCAGCACCGGTGCCTGACGCCAGCGCCCGGCGGGAAGCAGCGCCACGGCCTGCGACTGCCAGGCGGGGATCCAAATGGTTGTTCCGGCAGCCATCTGTTCTGCCGGGCGCAAGCGGTAGCGCACCGTGGCGAAACCGCCGGGCGGCAGTTCGATCAGGCGGTCCTGTCCTTCCAGCAGGTGCAGCGAAGTCTGGCGCGCCCCGGCATCCAGTTCGGCCGTGACCGTTCGGGGGATCGGCACGCTCCGCGCTTCCCGCGTGCGGTTCAACATGTGCACCTCGATCAGCGTCCAGCCCTCGGCATCCGGGGGATGAACACGGCCGAGCAGCGTCTCCAGCCCCGACAGTTCGGCGGGGATAGAGGCCGGTGCTTCGGCCACCGATCGCGCCGGAGCCTCGGCACGGCCGTGGCCCGGCACGGCAATGGCGGCCAGCGCGATGGCCGTGGCGCGCAGCGGAGAAACGCAGAAGCTTTTCATGTCAGGGCTCCCCGTCCGATCGGACAGAGCCGCTTTCACCCTTGTCCGGCCCGGTCACGTTGCGGGCCGGAGCAGCGGCGATTGCGGCTTGCGTCCAGTCGGCCAGTTCTGCGGCGGCGGTGGAAACGCCCTCGGCATGCGCATCGACGATCGCGCTCACCCGATTTTCCCGCGCCGGGACTGCGCTGGAGAAGGATCGGACCGCGACCGGCTCGCGACCCCGCCCTCGAAGGCGCGCTTCGCCCGCGAAGATCGCCACCGGCGCCGCTTCGCTCTCGACGTCGGTGCCCGCCGGGTAGCGCGCCTCGAAGCGCGTCACATGCACTTCGAGTGCGAATTCGGCGCCCGCATTGTCGCGCCGGTCGGCGAGCAGCAAGGCGGGAGCGCGCACGTCGAACGCGCTGGCGAGCGCATCGCTGACGAGGCTGGGCGCGGGCGCGACCCAGCGCGCATCCTTTATGTAGAACGCTTCGCGGCCGCGCCCGGCGAGCATCCGGTCGCCCTCGATCTCGGGGGCGAAGGACAGCGGGAGCAGCACGATTGCCGTGCGTTGTGCCGCGGGCACGCCGGCGGCGCTGCCGCCTTGCGAGGCCGGCAGTTCCGCCTGCAGACGATAGAGCTGGTCGGAATCGCCCTCTCCCAGCAATCCGCCGACGCAGCCTGCGACAAACGGCAATGCGGCCAGTGCGATTGCTGCACGCGGAACAATCATTGCGGTATCTCCAGTTCTCGGCCGCCGCTCTTGCCCAATGTGCCTTGCGGGTCGCGGCGGATGTCGTCGATCAGCCCGTCGAGAGATTCGGCGGTCTCCTCGATGCTGCGCATCGTGCTGTCTATCGTGGGCAGCGTTTCGGCCCCCAAGGCATCGGACTGGTCGCCAAGCGATGCCAGCGTGGCGCGTGCATCGCTTGCAGCGAGTTCGATTTCGCGGGCTGCACGCGATATGTCGGCAATTGCCTGGCGCCCGTCGCCCTGCACCATCTCGCGGATCGATGCGGAGACCTGCTGGACATCGCCGGCCGCGGCGTCGAGCTTGGCCAGCGCCGATGCGGCATCGTCGAACATCGCCCGGTTGGCGGCGAGCGATTCGCTGGTGGCCCGCATTGCCGCTATCGCCGCATGCAGGTCGGCGATGGTCTCGTCCGCCAGCACGCGGTTGACGCGAGTCACCGCCTCGTTGACGTTCGTCAGAACCTCGCCCCCGCCTTGCAGAAGCGACGAAAGTGCGTTGGGTTCGCTCGGGATGATGGGCCGTTCGCGGTCTGAAATCCGCTTCAGCAACGGCTGCCCTTCCGATCCGGGGCTGATCTGGATCGCTCTGATCCCCGAAATGCCCTGCAATTCGGTCGAAGCCTGCGAATCGCTGCGAACCGGCGTGCTGGCATCCACTTCGATATCGACGACGACCTTGCTCGGCGCCTGATCGTCGAGCGCGACGCGCTCGATCTCGCCCACCTTGATGCCATTGAACAGCACGTCGCCCCCTTCGCTCATGCCGTTCACGGGCCCTTCGAACAGGATTCGGTATTGGTCGTATTGCTGGTTGAACTGGACGCGCCCGAGCCAGACCACGAACACGATGGCGGCGATCAGCACCCCGATCGAGACGACGCCCACCAGGGCATAGCGCGCGTGGCGTTCCATCAGCTCTGCTTCTCCCTGGCGGCGCGGCCGCGCGGCCCGCCGAAAAATTCGCGGATCCAAGGATGGTCCGAGCGCTCCATCTCGGCCACCGGTCCGATCGCCGCGACATGCCGGTCGGCCAGCACCGCAACCCGGTCGCAGATGGCGTAGATCGTATCGAGATCGTGGGTGATCATGAAAACGGTCAGGCCCATCGCATCGCGCAGATCACGCACGAGCGTGTCGAAACTGGCCGCGCCCACCGGGTCGAGGCCGGCGGTCGGCTCGTCGAGAAACAGCAAATCCGGGTCGAGTGCGATCGCCCGCGCCATGCCGGCGCGCTTGCGCATGCCACCGGAGAGATCGGCCGGGCGCTTGTCCCCCGCGCTCGCCTCCAGCCCCACCAGGCCGATCTTGAGCCGGGCCAGGTCGCGAACGAAATCGGGCGGCAATCGAACGTGTTCGAGGAACGGCGCCTCGACGTTCTCGATCACGGTGAGTGTGGAATACAAAGCGCCGTTCTGGAACAGCACGCCGGCACGCCGCTCCAGTTCGTCGCGCGCCTTCTCGTCCGCAAGATCGCGGCCGAACACCTCGATTGCGCCACCATCGGGTTCCTTGAGCCCCAGGATCGTGTTGAGCAGCACCGACTTGCCCGATCCCGATCCGCCGACCACGGCGAGGATCTCGCCCCGGCAGACGTCGAGGTCGAGATCCTCGTGCACGACATGCTCGCCGAAGGCGGTGCGCAGGCCACGCACGCATATGGGCGGGACTGCCGCGTCGCCGTTCCCCGGATCGCTCACAGGTCGAGCACCATGAAGATCACCGCGAAGATCGCGTCGAACATGATGATCAGGAAGATCGCGTGGACAACCGCCGCCGTCACGTGCCGCCCGAGGCTCTGCGTGTCGCCTTCCACGAGCAGGCCTTGGCGGCAGCCGATCGCGGCGATCAGCAATGCCAGGAACGGGGCCTTGCTCATCCCGATCCAGAAATGGCGCAGCTCCACGGTCTCGATCAGGCGGCTGATGAAGAAGGTCGGGCTCAGATCCATCGTGATCCAGCTGACCAGAAGCCCGCCCACCAGGCCGCCGATATCGGCCACGAAGGTGAGGATCGGCATCATCAGCAGCGCCGCCAGCACTCGCGGTACGACCAGTGCATGGAACCGGTCGACACCCATTACCTGCATGGCATGCGTTTCCTGGTTCATCCGCATGGATCCCAGTTCGGCCGCGAAGGACGAAGCCGATCGTCCGGCAAGCAGGATCGCCGCGATGACCACCCCGAACTCGCGCAGGATGGCGACACCGACCAGTTCGACCGTGAAGACCGAAACCCCCAGCGTCGTCAGCAAATTGGCGCCGACCAGCGCGATCACCGCGCCGATGAAGAAGGTCATGGTGAAGACGATCGGCAAGGCGTTGACGCCCACCGCCTCCATCATCGCGAACAAGGGCGTAAGCCGCAGCCGCCGCGGTGCCGCGAGCGTGTGGCCGAGCGTGAGGGTCAGGCGTCCGGCGAACACCATGCTGCCATAGGCTTCGTGCCACAATGTCTCGACCCGCTCACCGGTGCGCACGAAGAAGCCGAACAGGCCGTGCGGCCTGGTCTGGCGGGGCGCTTCCGGTTCGCCGGAACGCTCGATCAACTCGGCAAGGCGATCGAGGTCGTCGCGCCCCGAGTTACGCAACGCCGCGGCGCCTCCGGTGAGGCGCGCAAGCGCAAAGGCCCCGGCGGTGTCGACCTCGCCCATATGGGAAACGTCGAGCCGCGCTCTTTCAGTGCGGTGCGCGCCGAGCTGTCCCGTCACGCCGCTCAATTGAGTCACGATCCAATCGCCGGAGGCGATTAGACGCAGGTCCGGGTGTTCCTGCCACTCGACCCCGGCCGGAGCACGACGATCCGGCGACGCTTCGTTGGCCGCCGCTTGGTCCGTCACCATCGACAAGCTCCACATTCCGGCTTGGCGGCACCCGAAGCGACCGACCCGGAACGCAGCCAGACCCGGTCCCCGGAGCGCCTCTGCCACGAACATGAAAAAGCTCCACCGAGCCGCTGTGCCAGAACGGTCATGGCACGGTATATGGGGCCCGAGACGAACAGCGACCGATCACTCCTGAAGCAAGACCGACCTTGGTCTAGCACGGTCTTTCCGAAAACGAAACGGTCTGGTTTAGTTAAAAAGGTTAGGAGCGCCTCGGGCGCGAAGCAGGCAAGCGCGAAGTGGCCAATGCTTTCGTGTGCATAGCGAGCGGTTCCCCGGTCCGGCGTGTGCATAGCGAGCGGTTCCCCGGTCCGGGAATTGTCAGGCCTGCTTCTCGCTCCTGGAAGTGCGACATCCGGTCGGCGTGCCGGCGCGTAGTGCAACCATGATGAAATCGAGTGTTTCGTCGAACCACGCATTTCCCGGCTCGAGAAGATCGGGAGCCATTCCGCTCACGATCTGGTGATGCGGGCTTATTACCAGAAAATCGAAGATGATCCGTGAGGTGGTGCCGGAAATTCGGACAGGGTGTTAAGCTCATCCCGACCTGAAGGAATGGACGGGAATGAAGACGACGAGGAAGCGCTACAGCGCGCAGTTCAAGGCCAAGGTGGCGATGGAAGCGATCCGGGGCGACCTGACTCTGGCGGAGCTGGCAGCGAAGCATGGCATCCACCATACGATGATCGGGACCTGGAAGCGTCAGGCGATGGAC
>TARA_R100000501_G_scaffold17967_1_pt1 | contig 20180 bp, 18 predicted proteins | sample TARA_R100000501 | Tara Oceans TARA_R100000501 (sample SAMEA2620120) | marine metagenome | biome: marine biome (ENVO:00000447); feature: mesopelagic zone (ENVO:00000213) & marine oxygen minimum zone (ENVO:01000065); material: "saline water (ENVO:00002010), including plankton... | reverse complement strand
AGATCAGGCGCTATGCTGTAAGTGTGGGGGCGGCGCACCGCTTACGGTGATGATGCTGAACTGCGAGATGCTATCAAACGGGTTTCGCGAGAACGGCGACGGTTTGGTTGTCGTCGTGTCCACGTGATGATTGCGCGGGAGGGTTTTGTCGCGAACCACAAAAAGGTCAGGCGCATTTACGTCGAAGAGAAGCTTCAGGTACGCCGTAGAGGTGGCCGAAAGCGTGCTTTGGGCACAAGAAAGCCAATGGACAAGATGTCGGCTCAACGCCAAAGATTTAACTCCAAGGACTCCGCCCAAAGCTAAAGGGAACTTGGGGCTCAGGTCTCCATGTGTATCACTCCAATGTCGCCCATTGCTTATGGCGTTGAGTGAAGGGTCACATGGGTCAATTCTCAATGGAAATTATGCCGCTACCCGGCTCACTTCTGAGTGAAAATCAACAGCAGGACCACCTCTCCAGAGAGAGACCCAATCAACTTAGCGGAATTTAATGAGGATGAGTAGTCCGATGCCGTCGGCTTGAGTGTGCCGCAGGGATACCATCATATTTCGGATCGAATTGTAAAGTTAATCTCTCATAATTTCAGTATCTTAAGGCAGATTTCTAGACTTGCAATCGCCTTTTAGTACTCGAGCCAAGGTAGAGACATTTGCTTGTATACTATAGCATTCTTCAACTCTACGCCGACCATTGACACCCATCTTATCGGCAATATCCCATCTTAGCAATACCTGCTCTAAAGCAGCCAACCACTCATCATCGGAAGTAACGACGAATCCACAAGTTTCCTCGTCAATGATTTCAGCATTTACTCCGATGCCTGATGCAATAACAGGTATTTGGCACGCCATGTATTGGATTAGCTTGTATCCGCACTTTCCTTTTTCCCATGGCCCATCAAACAATGGCATAATACCGACGGTCATTTGGGAAATATAATCTGCTTCAGTATTCTCGTCCCAAGGAACGATCTCCAAATCTATACCTGGCAAAGCGTCCGCCAATTTCTTCGTTGCGCCTACTGCGATAAATCGAACATGATGGCGCTTTCGAATTTCAATAAATACTCTATCAAGAGCTGCCACGTATTTCTCAGTCGACGGAGAACCGATCCAACCTATAACAGGTGGGTTTCTAGTCCTTTCAAACTGAATAGGATATCGATCTACATCAACTACCGTTGGAATAACAATTGTGTGACTGGCACCCGCCAAAATCGCACGGCTTTCTAGGTAGGAATTTCCAGCGACAACCGTCTGTGCATGTTTCATCACGGTATCGATTTTCCTTCCCAGAAACCGACGAACAAAATTCGACTTAGACAGATCATAGTTATGGAAAATAGCGTCATCATAATCCACTATATATGGAATGTTGAGAATATATAGCAAGCGCTCCGCCCATGCGGGTGCATATGGAAACAACTCTTTTTCTATCCATATCACGTCATAACGAAATGAAGTACACAAAACCAAAAGCCTTCTAAAAAAATAGAATATAGAAAGCAGGATACTATGCCTCCCCTTGGAGTAAACAAAATCAACATAACTATCACTAAATAGAGCGGAGTGTTCAACTTGAACTTTATAGTCTCTCAAATAGGGGAGATACTGACGTGTGCGCAGCCTGGAACTAGCTCCCTTCATCCCGTATTTAGTCAAAAGCAAAACTTTAATCATATTGATTCAACCAATCCGAGCTTTGAGACAAGCCATTTAGCGACAAGGCAATACGCTCGCCAAACGTTTATAAAATCCCCAAAGGAAAGTTTAACAATTGATTGAAAGCTTCTAAAAAGAGGCTCTACAAATAGAGACAAAGCCGCGATTACAAGAAATTCTAGATAACTAAAGTTGGCAAATGCAAACTGCAATCGGCTCCTAATAGAATAAAAAAGCCTATTAGCCTTTACATTGCTAGATGTCCCCCCACCCAAATGAAAAGCCTGTGCGCTTGCCAGAAAAAAACTAGACCAACCTGCCCGTCTAGCACGTAGCGCAAAATCAACTTCTTCATAGTAAACAAAATAACGTTCGTCGAATCCGTTCAGCGCATTGAACAATTCTTGGCGGACTAGGTAAAATGCGCCTATCACTTGATCAACTGGACGACTCTCATTATGTGCCCAAGTTCTCATCGCCGGCCCTAACTTCGGACAAACCCTGTCTATCCCAATAGAGTGCGCTACCATATTATGCAATGTACGAGAGTAAGAGCAGCTACGAGCTACGCAATTATTTTCGTCGATTAACTGCACGCCACAGATCCCGATTTTAGAGCTCCGCGATTGCTCCATAAAGCTTACGACTTCGTCTAGTGTATTGAGCATCAACTCGGCATCTGGGTTTAAAAATAACAGATATTTACTATCTGCGTACCGAGCTCCGAGGTTGCAGGCACGACCAAACCCAAGGTTTTCTCCTGCTCTCAACAAGAGTACATCATCCGCGTCATCTATTGCTGAGTCTGAGCCATCAGTCGATCCATTGTCCACCACGATAACCTTAGACACAAGGCCATTTCCATATTTCCGGATAGAATCGATACATGAGGCCAATTGCTGCCCAGCATTCCAGTTGACGATAATTATATCTACCATGCTCTTATTCGCCCTAGCCTACCTTTTAAGTCGTATTAGAGATGCGCTCACTAACAAAAAGAAAATAATCCACGTTGTCGCAAGGGAAGCAAATTGATCTTGAAACCACTGCGTCAAAATCGCGTAACAGAAAAGTGAATACATCACAGCGGACCTAGTATGTCCATTAATCGCGTTATAGTACAACAAACCTATAAAAAATGAAATTAGGCCCAGAGATATAAGTAGATATAGAACGCCGAAATCTTCAATATACGGCATAAAAACTGTATACACATTGGTCGGGTATGGGATATAGGCATAGCCTTTGACCAGGTCGGTTATAGGGACATCGAACCCAATGCGCCCTGCTACAGCAAAAAAGATACGAAAAGAGTTAGATCCATATGTATAATTCGATAGATTTTCCAAGCTACTACTGAAAGCACTTAATCCCCCCAGTAGATAAACGTGAATAACTTCAGCAGAGGATATATTCCCGTCACCCAGCTTACCCATCAATGTCCCAACAATCCAAAAAATTCCAGCTAGTAAAACTACAGCGAACACAACTAGTTTAACCGTAAAGTATTGAGGCCTCCTAAAATACAACAACGAAACCGAGGTAATAAGCAACATAAAAATGAATGTTCTACCTGTAGAAATTCCAGCATAAAACACCGCCAAAACCAATGTACCAAAAAACAACCAGCTTCTAATTCTAATACTCTCATTTGCTATAGTCAGAAAAAATGCCGCAAATGATATTGGCCCAGCATATGCGAGTAGCCCAAAAGATTCATTAAAGTTTGGATTATTTAAGCTTATCCTCAAATCAACCATGAAAGATCCAGTAGTTCCATGGGAGGCCAACTCTCTCGCACGAAGATAGTACGGAACTACACATAATGCTGATACGCCGCCAAAAAAAGATATCAAATTTTTGGAAGGCTGCATAGGCTTCGCAGGGTTTGGTGAATGAATTTTCTTCGCTGTTATAACTCCTAGTGTAAATACTATAGAGCTTGAAAAAATGATAAAGCTGGCAAAATCACTAATAGGGATCAAGTTATGATTCAATGTTAAGTGGATAAATGGAAAAATAAACCAAACACACGCGTTCAAAACCGCCGGGTTCAATAAACTTTTAAAAATACTGAAGTTCGCGATCAAAAACAAAGCCTGAAGCGCACAAAAGTAAGGAGTTAATGAGGCGCTGTAACTATACATCAGACGACCTCTCAAAGGAATGCACAGCAGTGATCATTAATATCATGTCTAACCCCATGCGCGCCGACCAAGCAATAGCTGCGCCGACAACTCCATAGAGCCCGATAAGTAGCCATAATGATAACATAAATATCGGCAGCTCGACAATATGAAATATTGCTGTTACTTTTGAGCGTCCCTGGCCATGTAGAAACGAGTAGTACATACTACCTACAGCGTTGAAAAAAACTCCCACGCATAGAATCCGGCCTACCCATGAAGATATAGGGGACACATCTTCGCCTATCCAATAATTTAGTATATTGGGCATAGCTATCGCGAAGACCGTGGTTACGCAAAGCATTAGCATCGTTGTCCTTCGCGTCCATAGCAAGAACCTATATCGACCCACTCGATAGTCACGTGACAGTTCGGCCGAAATTGCGGGAAACACCACAGTCGTTATTGCTCCGGTTAAAACCAATAATTGAACCGATATTTCGAATGGAACAACATAACTACCTACCGCCGAAACCGATATCATTGCCCCTATGAAATATCGGTCGGCTTGGACTAAAAATGGACTAATCACGCCACTTAATGCGACCCACCCGCCAAATCGAAATAGGGATAGCGTTTCCGAGATAGAAAAATTAAACCTAGGTCCCGTCCCCAGCGGCTTAAGTATTTGTCTCGTGAGTATGCAGAACGCTGAAAATCCGATTACCCTCGAAGCGAGTATAGTCAAAAGCAAGTACTGCAACTCAATAGAGTATAAAGATACTACTAATGGACCGCCAAAATTAGAAACTCCAAGGAACACCCGAACTAAGCTGATACCTTTGAAATTCAAAAATGCCTGATTAACGCCACGATAAATAGCACTCAACGCCTGTAATGGGAGAGTAATCGCCATTATCTGAATTGAAATTCTAATTTCCTCGCCTGGTACGCCATCACGAGGAATATATTCAGCAAATGAAGTCACACTCGCCAATAACAGCATAGAACTAATTATCAAACTAAGCGACCCTGTCACCACAACTGCAGAAAATATGACTGTTTTGATTTCTCCGATGTCATGTTTTTCACGTATAGAAGAAAGCTTTTGCGTCACTGCTCTTCCCATACCAAGGTCCATTAGGCTAGCGTATCCAATCAACCCCCAAGCAAGACCTAAAAATCCAAACCGCTCCTGCCCTAACCGGGACAGCAATTCCGGTATCGCAACAATTGCAATACATAAAGGTATTACCAGACCGGCTAAATTCCATAGCAGACTAGATCTATTCATATTTATTCTCGCAATTTTCGTAGAGATCTAATGTCATATTCTAGTCTAGCTCTAGTATATGTAAAACCGCTTTGTTCACCTTCTCCACATCAAAACGTTCTCGGACAAGCCGAAGACTCTCTATACCAAATCTTTCTGCCTTATTGATATCAAGCAAATCTAGCATCCGCCGTGCGAGTGCATCAGAGTCTCGCGGGGGTACTAGATATCCATTAACATTGTCGTCAACTGTTTCACGACATCCTGGAGTGTCCGTTACAATGACTGGGCGCTGAGATGCCATAGCTTCAAGAACTGCTCTGGGAGTACCTTCACGATAAGACGGTAGGACAAAAACGCTACACTCCTTTAGATTTTTTCGGACGTCTTTTTTAGCGCCTTCGTATTCCAGACCATTCGCGCGCCACTCATCAAGCAGCCCCTCCGGTATTCCGTCTGGTCCATAATCCCTCGGACCAACCAATATAAAGCGGACCTTTGGGTGAGCTTTCTTGACTTCGATTGATGCGCGCGCAAACTCTACGACACCCTTATTAAACAACAACCGTGAAATCATCAAAAAAACCTGCCCATCCCGATTACAGTCGGGTAAAGGGCTCGGCGTAAACTTCTCGAGGTCTACACCTGATCCGGCCACAATGTGCGCTTTCGACATATCACCAAGGCAGCCTGCCCTGCTAAAGTCTTTGGGATCATCTGGATTTTGGAAAATTATTTTCCAATTCGCTGAAGTGGAAAACCTATACAAAATACGAACCATTCTACGAACAATTCGAGTCTTGAAATTTGGGGTTACACCTGTATCAGTAAATGCATAACCTAACCCCGTTATCATCGCGATCGATGGAACAGACGCCACCCAAGCAGCATACGCTCCCCATATATTCGGCTTGATAGTGTATGTAATTAGAAGGTCGGGCGCTTCAACCCTTAACAATTTCCAAACTGCGAATAGGAAGCGGATATCTTCAACAATATTTTGTCCATCTCGCTGAAGGGGGATAGTTCGCGTTTCTGCACCTAATTCTTGAACTTGGTCGATATTCTCACTAGTAAAATCAGGTGCACAAGCGATTACCTTATGTCCTTTCTCTACAATAGCCTTTATCAATTTCCCACGAAAGTTCACTAGCGATGGGGCATAGGATGCCACAATAACAATGGTTGCCAAGTTTATTGGTCCTTTATATCATATGATATATTGAATCTATGTAAGATACTATTCCTTGTCAGATGGAAATTGCTTCCAACATTATAGTCTACTTTAGCCGATAATATCTTACCTTCGGTGGACTATATTTCAATATGAATGCTTTTGCTTAACTATACTCGCTAAGATCTTCTGGACGTCGAGGTTTGTATAATTCCCATACAACTCTATTCCTGGATGGACCATAAACATTAAGCTCGTCTTACCTAGAGCGCTTGCTACGGGAAATGGGACGGTTGGTTTCAGAGCATTGTTATTAAAAGCTTTTTCATAATATATTTCGGAACATGAACCTTGCATACATGGGACTCCAGCATTGGACATTTCACGGGCGATGTCATCTCGGTTCACTTCGTTTTTCGAGTTTTCCGGCCGAATGTAGGCGTAGTACTTATACCAAGCGTGCCGTGTGCCCTCGCTGTATATGTTGCCACTGTGTTCTTCAATGTTCTCTAGTCTAAAGGGCCCACCATCACCAGCTAACGGTTTCAAGGCCTCGGTTAGCGCCGCCGCATTTGCCGCACGTGCCGCATGCCACTCCGGCATTCTCCGTAATTGAATTCGGCCTATAGCCGACTGCATCTCAGTCAATCGCCAGTTCGTACCGATGCTCTCGTGTACCCAACGAAATCCCGGAGCATGTTCGCGCTCATAGACCGCTTCATAGCTTTTGCCGTGGTCTTTGAATGCCCACATACGACGCCAAAGTGCTTCGTCATCGCAGGTGACCATGCCGCCCTCGCCACCAGTCGTCATGATCTTGTCTTGGCAGAAGGACCATGCTGCTACATCTCCAAGCCCGCCTACTGGATTCCCTTTATACATAGCGCCATGGGCTTGAGCACAGTCTTCAATCAATCTGATTTCCCGCCCACCTATGGCCTCTCGAAGCCCGTCCATATCACATGGCCAACCCGCGAGGTGAACTGCGATTATGCCGCGCGTCTTATTCGTAATCACGGGCGCAACCGTTTCACCTGTAATGTTCCCACTCACCATATCAACATCAGCAAATACCGGGCGGGCACCCGCATTCACAATTGTGGAAACGGACGCAATGAAGCTACGTGGCGTTACGATTACTTCGTCTTCAGCCGAGCCCCCGTTTTGCGATCCGATGCCAAGGCCATGCAGCGCCAAATCAAGCGCCACCGTACCATTCGCAAGAGCGATCGCGTATTTAGTGCCAGCGAAAGTCGCGAACTCCTCCTCGAACATACGGCCTTCTTGGCCAGTCCAGTAATTTACCTTATTCGACAGTAAAACCCGGGATACGGCATCGGCTTCTTCCTGAGTATAGTTCGGCCAGGGCGGCAAAGGTCCATTCAGCATTATGTTTCTCTAGCTTTTGCAGGCGTACCAATAACTGTTGTATGAGCAGCCACATTCTTAGTGACGAGCGCATGAGCGCCCACTACGGAACCTTTGCCGATTACCAAGGGTTCATTTTCCTTGCCAGGCAGTATTGTCGCACCGGTCCCTATATAAACGTCGTCCTCTATTACGACTCTGCCATTCACAGAAACGCGTGGTGCGAGGGTTACGTAGTCTCCCACGACGCAATCATGGGCAATATAGCTATAAATGTTACATTGAAACCCGATACCAATCTCCGCGTCAGCTGTGATTATGCTATAGTCGCTGAGCACAGCCCCTCCCCCAATAGTAACTCGATCACCGATGACCGAGGTATTCGAAATAACAGAGAACAGTCTAAAGCCATCCTCGAGTATTCTATTCGTCTTTTGCTTCCTCAAATCTCCGTTCGCGAATCCGACAACCCATTCTCCAGAAGTTTCATGAGCTAACTGGCAAGCGGCGTCATATCCGATTGTTCCCTCGCTCTCAGCATCGTCAACAATGATTACCTCCTGGCCGACGTATTTATCTCGAACACTGCGAATGAATTCGCGCGCGAAACCACCATTGCTATAAATAAACTTCATTTCGCTCCCCCTGATCCAGTAAACCGTGGCATCGTTACCTCTCCTTCGGCGGAGATATCATCACGTTTGATAACCTTCCGGATCGTCATCCATATGATCTTTAGGTCAAGCCAAATGGTTCGATTATCCACATACCATACATCGAGCTCGAACTTTTTCTCCCATGACAACGCGTTCCGCCCATTCACCTGCGCCCATCCGGTTATACCCGGGCGCAGTTCATGCCTGCGCGCTTGAGTAAGCGAATATAGTGGCAGATACTCAACTAATAGCGGACGCGGTCCAACCAAGCTCATATCCCCTTTCAACACGTTCCATAGCCCTGGCAGTTCATCGAGCGAGGAAGACCGTAGCTTGCTTCCCAATGGCGTTATGCGTTCCGCGTCGGGAAGCTGTTGACCGTCAGGGCCTGTAGAATCTCTCATGGACCGGAACTTTATCATTTTGAACGGCTGGCCGTCTCGGCCAGGACGCGCCTGCTGAAAAAGTACGGGTGATCCCATGTCCTCCCGGATCCAAAAATACAGCAACAGCAAAACTGGCGAAAAGATAACCAAGCCTAGTAGCGCGCCCACCACATCCATTATTCTTTTAGCCATATTACTCAGTTCTCAAACATTTTTTTAATGAGGAGGGGACGGATAGCTCCTCTATGTGGAGGGGGCATAACGCCCTGATTGTTGCTTGCGTCATATCGGATTAACGTACACTCTGCTAGCCTCACCCCGCCTGACTGTCACTCTCCTGTAAGTGATACCCTTCGACCCGCGCGGCAATCAACTTGCGCAACCGAGCCGAGTCCGCCGCCGAAATTGACCCATTCAATTCCCTTACCATTGCAGCCACCTCGATCTGGCTCAGCATCCCCTCCTGAGCTCGTAGGATCTTCGCATGTGGTGTCGGCAACAAGCTGTCGTCGTCGATCAATAGCTCTTCGTAGAGCTTCTCTCCGGGCCGCAGACCTGTCACTTTAATCTCAATGTCACCCTCTCCTGTCGTCGGATCCTTAACCTTTCGGCCAGAGAGAGTGATCATTCGGCGGGCGATGTCGATGATCTTCTGTGGCTCCCCCATATCCAGCACGAAAACGTCACTACCTTTAGCATAGGCACCAGCCAGCAAGACCAGACGCGCGGCCTCGGGTATCGTCATGAAAAAGCGTGTGACATCTTTGTGGGTCACCGTCACCGGCCCCCCGCGAGCGATCTGTTTTTGGAACAGTGGTAGAACCGAACCAGAAGACCCCAGTACGTTACCGAAGCGCACCATGGCAAACTTCGTACTAGAATTACGCGTTTGGACATCTTGCACCACCAGCTCGGCCATCCGTTTGGTGGCACCCATGATATTTGTCGGCCGTACGGCTTTGTCGGTGGAGACGAGAATGAAGCGTTCCAGCTTTGCCTCGGCGGCTGCTTCGGCGACGACTTGGGTGCCGAGCACATTGTTACGTGCGCCTTCTAGCTCGTTTTCCTCGACCAGCGGCACGTGTTTATAGGCAGCGGCGTGGAGGACGATCTCGACCCCCTCCTCAGCAATCACCCCGGCGACGCGCGCCTTGTTGGTGACCGACCCAAGACGGCTGACAATAGGAATCCCCGTGGCCTTTGCTTCAGGCTGCAGCTCCTGATCAATCGAGTACAGCTGGAACTCACCTTGTTCAAACAGCACAATTCGCGCCGGGTTACAGTTCAGCAGCTGCCGGCACAGCTCGGACCCGATGGAGCCCCCTGCCCCGGTCACCATCACGACGCGGCCAGCGTATGTTTTCGCGATTTCAGGCGTATCGAGATCGACCTTATCACGGCCCAAAAGCTGATCCGGCGCGACGGTGCGCAGGCTATTAGCCAGCCCTTTGCCAGACATCAGGTCCACATAGGACGGCAGCACCTGCACCTCGACCTCATGAACGCTAAGCTTTGAGATCAACTCGTCCCTACGCTTCTTGGCCATTGATGGCACGGCCAGCAGAATTTGTTCGATATTGCGGGCTTTGACCAGCTTCCCGAGTTTAGCTGGATCATGAACAGGCAACCCGGCGACCATGAGGCCGTGCAAGTTCGGGTTATCATCGATGAAGAACACGGGCCGCGCTTCGCTGGCCTGCCTCAGGGCGGCGGCCAATTGGATACCCGCGGCCCCTGCCCCGTAGATCGCGACCGGTTTACGGTTACCGCCGCGCTCTGACAACCAGCGCAGCAGGTTCAGCCCTACCACACGTGCCGCGACGGCGAAGATGCAAAAGAACAGCCCCAAAAGAAGTGGCACCGACCGCGGAGCTGACAGCTTCAACCAATAGCTCAACATCACTGCACTGAAGGCAATCAAGAGCGACGCTACGCCAATGTTAGACATGGAATGAGTATCAAAAGCGTTAAGCTTGATCCGGTGCAGCCGAAGTGCCCAGATGATACCAACACCCCACATCGAGATGACGGGGAAAAGCACCCAACTGTCAGCGATTGGCATCCAGGGCGTGCCCGTCCCGTAGCGGAAGGCAAAGGCGCAATAGAGAGCAAGGGGGACGAGCACGCTGTCGACGGCCAGAAAAATGGCCCGCTTTTTCGCCCTCGAAAGGTCGTGAATACTGTTCATGTGCATGTCGATAATTTTCTTTGAATATATATGGTCGTTTGTAATGTGCAGAGGTTACCAAATTACTGGCGTTTCACGAAGGCGTTTTTTTCGCATCAGTGGACGGCAGATCAGGGTCTGGACCCTTGCCTTGTTCTGGCCGCAAGATGTTGAATATTTCTCCTCATACCACCCTATATTAAGAGACACGTCAAAAGGGAATACGCAAGAAACTGCTGGCAGTGATATGGTCATCTGCCTGAATGCGCTCATATTTCACGCGATGCCTGCGATGCAGATTCGTTGATGCGCGCACCGCCAGCCAATCGGCTTAAAGCTGGCAATTTGCGGCTTAGTGTAATCATAAAGCACTGTAATCCAACGATATTTATAATTGTCAGCTGACAATTTCCCGATTTGCCAGTGCCATCAGCATAGGTTTCAACGAAAACGCCCCATCCCTCGCCATTTGTGTCAGTCGGCGAAGGTACGCACCCGGGCTGCGGATAGCGCTGGCTTTCTCGAGCATACATAGCACGGTGATCGCAGCAGCCTCCCTGCCCATGATGCGCTTGGCGTCGATAATCACGGGTTGGTCGATTCCGAGCATAGGCGCGATCTTATCAGAGATACGCTCCACGTCAGACCAGTTGCGCAGGGGTTCTGGAAAAAAGGACTGATGTTCTTTGCATGTGCTGAGAACCTGACCGAGAGACACGCTTTGGTCTTTCTCAGCTTCGTTGCTTTCGACTGGTTTTGACCTTTCCGGAATACACGTCCCCTGCCCTTCAGAGTCAAATTGGATTATATCTGAATCCTGTATGTGCCGCTCATTTTGGGCGTAAGCGGTGCTCATTTCTTCTGTCTTTGAAGCTTCCTCAAGTCCCGTTTTCAACAGGTTCTTTAGAGCCGCTGCCATCTCACATAGCTCTGTCTTTTCCGCTTTGCGGCGGAGCAATTTTGCGACCTCGGCAAGTTGCTCTTCGTAACCAGTTTCCTGCATGAGCATTGCACGCAGCATCAGAACCTCGTCACGCAAAGTCAGCAGCTCCTCCTGCCGCGCTTGTGCCTCTAAAGCAGCAAGACTGATGGCGACCGCCTGATGCACCATCGGTGACAGATCGAAACCGAACGCTGCGGTGATCTCTCCACCGCGGCTGTGAGCAAAGCGCTTGCGGTTGGGGCTGTCGTGACGGCTGACAATTCCCGCCCGCAGCAGCTGTGCCAGATGGCGCCGCAGCGTGCTTTCGGGCATGCCGTGCAACCGTTCAGACAGACGCTGGTTCGAGGCAAAGACAATGCCCGCAGGCCCCGACGGAATGTGGCGGGTGGGCAGGAAGGTCAGCAACGCCTGCAACACGGTGAGTGTCCGGTGCGACAGCTCGTAAGTCTCCGCCGCCTGGGTGAGCTGGTCGAGCAGCTGCCATTTATCCGGCCCGCTGGGGTTCGCTGCGCGGTCGTCTACTGGCCGCCCGACGAGAGTTCGGAACGCTTTTCCCATCAAATTTTCACGAAAGACAATAAAATACCCGCTCCACCCGAGGGGGCGGAGTTGACAGAGGTAAATCTTTAGGGCTATCTCGAAGGTGCAAAGTTTGAGAATGGCCTTCCGGGATTTATCCTGGGGGGCTTTTTTTATGGTCCGGTTGTGCCTCCTGTTGTTACTTCCTCAATGTCTCACGCCTTGGACTGACGCCAGCGGTCGTGAATCTCTCTCATCAGCTCTTCGGCGTGGGTGTCGAGCCATTTGTCGAACCCTCCGGCCGTCCGAGCGGATATGTTCAGGGTGACCCCACGCGGTGTGAGCCGCACTTCGGCCAAGGCTTTTCCATCCTGGTTGCGCAGCGTGCGCGCCTCGGTGGCTGCCGGGGCAGGGGCCTTGGGGGTTGGTTTATTGTTCGCGGCTTTAAAGATGCTCTCGAAGCGCTCGTCCGAAGTCAGATCGCTGAAGGTATCGACGGTGGTGGCCTCTTCAGCCCGGGATTTGGCCTCTGGGTCTTGCACAAGCTTTGCCAGTGTCAGCCAGCGATCCCGCCCAATGCTGGGGGCTGAGCCGATCTTGCGCAGGAACGTCAGATCAAAGGCATTCCCAACCTTGAGCATCCGGCTCACCATAGGCAGGTCGATGGTCAGCGCATCCGCGATTGTCTGCCGGTCATGCCCGCTTGCGTCCAGCTGCGCTGCAAAGCTCGCCTTTTCCACAAAGGAAAGATCCTGCCGCGCGGTGTTTTCCTGACCTTGCGCCATGACCAGCGCATGATCATCCAGATGACGGACCATCGCTTTGACCGGTACGCCAATGGCTTTCAGCGCCTTCAGCCGGCGCCGGCCATAAACAATCTCGAACCGTCCGGCTTGGGACGGGTGAGGGCGCACAAGCACCGGCACCTGTTGGCCGTAGGTCCGCAGGCTCTCTTCCAGTTTACGTTGCGATTCATCATCAACGCCTAGGCGGTCTTCGACGCCCGCCATATCGATCAGGCTCGCATCAAGATCCTGAACCGCGTTCTCTTGCAGCCGCGTTAGCGACGATTGCAACGCGCCAACTGCACCGCGCGGGGCCGTCGATGGTTTCGGTGTCGGCCGTTCCTGCGGCGGGACAGGGGCCTTTGTCTCGGATGAAAGAATACCTTTACGTGCCATTAACGCCCCCATGCTTTCTGAATCATGGATTCAATTTCATCGTTAACCAGATTTAGTGAATCGAGCGCACGGTCATAGGTGTTGCGGTGGAACTGGGCGCGATCAACCTCGTAAATAGTCTGGTGCGTCAGACCTGCGTCGGAAATCGCGGTGGATTTCAGCATGGGCGCGACCATCACCTCGTCGTCGAAAAGCTGTCGCAGGAAAGCGAGCACCTGCTGTTGCGGCCCGTCGTTCGGTTCATAGCGGTTAATAAGGAAGCGCATGAAATCAAACTCCATGCTCGCGCCAGCATTCGAGACAACGTCGAGGAGATCCGCGCTCATCTGCAGAAACTGCGACATCGACGCGACGTCGAGCATGTTCGGCACAACAGTGATCAACACCCCTGTCGACGCGCAAAGCGCGGCCATCGTCAGATACCCGAGTTGCGGCGGACAATCGAAGATCACCACATCGTAGTTCTGTTCGACATCGCGAAGCGCCGTGGCCAGCCGTACAAAGAACGGCGGCTGCGCATGGTTGATCAGCGCTTGAGGCGTCTCATGCTCGAATTCTTGCAGCATCAGCCCACCGGGGGCGAGGTCGATTCCGGTGAAATAGGTCTTCTGAATAACGTCCTCTAACGCGACCGGATCATCATAGCGGATCGCGTCGTAGATCGTGCCTGAGTTCAGGAAATCATACTCGGGACGATAGCCAAACAGGGTGGTTAGAGACGCTTGCGGGTCGATATCGACGCATAGAACGCGGTAGCCTTTCAGGGCCAAACGCTGCGCAGAATGGACCGCGCTCGTTGTCTTCCCCGAGCCACCCTTAAAATTTAGGAAGGACAAAACCTGAAGCTTGTCGCCCTCACGGCGCCCGCGCTGATAGGCACCGCGGGTCTTGGCATTGGCTTCTAGAATGCGCCGCAGCTCGAGCAGATCATCGGCAGAATAGTGTCTACGGCCACCGGGCGAGGTGTGGACTTCGGGTGCCTTATCGTCAAAATGCAACTTGCGCAGAAAGCTCGTCGAGATGCCCAAAAGCTCCGCCGCTTCGCCTGCGGAAAACAAGCGCAGCTCCTTGCGCGCATCGGGCGCAAAGATCTTATGCATGTGACCTTCCAAGGCCGCAGCCAAGGTCTCCGCATTCTGGCGGATCCGTGTATTGATGTGTACGGTGCCTGTCACATCGCCCTCGCTCTCAGTAACGCTTTTCTTCGGTAGCGCATTTGTTTCCGTTACTTAACGTCGAAACATCTGCCAGCGCAACAGATTCTTGAAACAACCGCCGGTTGGGGGTGGGGCTAGATGCTGTGGGAGAGGGGAGGGGGCACGTCTATCTATACGCTAGTGGTCTGAATCCAAAGGATTACTGATTGATAGGAGCATTAACGTAGCGCTTTTACGCATCTCTATGAAGATGCCTGAACTGTACCCGGGCTCGTGATGGGGCCATCATAAAGCGACGTGCAGGCGCGAATCCCCTTGGGTAGAATTTGGCTAATTTTAGCGCCATGGCTGGTTCTTACCTTATAGGCCAGCTGGCCGTTTATCCGCATGGCTTTACTGCTTGACGCGCATCCACAGCAAATTCTAATATGACATAGGTTCAGACGATATCTGGACCCTCGGTCAAGAGGCAAGACGCTCCTTCCGAAGTCTATCCAAGTTAAACATGGATGGCTTTGGACGTGTGTTTGCCTCCAAGGTTATCCTTTTTTCAAGGAGCCTCTATGGCCGATGATTTCACTCTACCCCTCAAATATCTCGCCATCCCAGTAGCGGGAGGCGAAGATGTCGTTTAATCTTGTTTGCACCGTTCGTGCAAAAAGGCTACCTTCTTCGACCCTGAAAAATGTCCTGGTGTACCTAGCAGAACGTGCGAGCAGTGATGGCCGCAATATTTGGCCGGCAATCGACACGATTTCTGTGGCAACTGGGTTTTCGACGTCAACCGTTGATGTTGCGATAAGCAAGTTGAAAACAGTTGGGCTGATCGCAAAGGTTGGAGCCAAAAAGCTGCCTAATGGGAAACGTACGAGCCTATATGAAATTGACCTGGCTAAACTACATGCGTTGCCCGAAGCGCGCATTCGTGAACGCACTGATTGGCAGAAAAATTCCGATCTGAAATCAGGCCAGGCAAAGTCCTGCAACGGCTCGAATTTGGGTAGCATCGAAGCTCGTGATACCCGGCTGTCGGGTGCGGTGCCACCCGACAGCCGGGTACAATATACAAAAGATAAGAATATTCTTAGTAATACTAAAAGCTCTGGTACTTCCTCACCGAGCGGTACACCGAGACCCTGTGACCCCATCCTCACGGAGGCGATCAAAGCGTACAACAACACTGCGAAGAAGAGCGGGTGGTATCTTTTCCCCGCGCAGGATGCGGAGGCAAAGGCGCTGCTTCGGCAACGCTTAGAAGCTTTGGGGGGAATAGAAGGGTGGTACGCTGCTCTAGAGCGCGCAGCAAATTCTGATTATCTTTGCGGCCGCCTTCCAGGCAAAAAGTTTACCAACAACGCCAAATATCTGCTGAAAAACCTCGATAAGCTTCAACAAGGGGGGTTTGATAATGCCGATAGTCGGATGCGATCTGTTCCAGCTTCCGCAGCCGCTGATAAACACCATATCTTGATGGGGCGGATACTCCGCGAGATCGCTTTTGACCATCGGGTCGAGTATTGGAAATTGCGCTCCCCGAAATTCGCTCCTCAATATCCGAAAGCGATACAGGCGGCTCGCGACGCGATGAAAAAGGCGGGTATCCCAGAGAATATCATATCCAAATTCTTCGGTGAGGGCATGGCGTGACCAACAAACTCAAGCCTCATAAACGCGATCCAGAGCCGCCCAATGTACGCGCGTTTCCGACCTTCGATTCAAACAACGGTGATAACTTTTTAGGCGGCGCGCCAGCTCCGGAAATGCTTCGTGATCTTTGTGGGACAAAGACAAACGCGGCGGGCACTGGGTTGTTGATGTCAGCCATGCAAGCTCTCGGCCCGGATGCGAAAGATTTTCGCCAGTTTATGACCGCACTATGGGCGGAGGAAGAGCCCAAATCGGCGGTTGAGGCGATGTTGGTGCAACAGCTGGGGACGATCCATCTGGCCATTTCCAAGCTTTCAATGCGTTTCAACAGTAACATCGATTTGGCGACGCAGATGGCCTTGTTGAAGGCCATCAACAATTCGATGCGAACTGCGTCCGAGCTTGTTCGCACTTTGAAGAAATACCGCTCTGCCGCAAACCAAACGGTGCGGATCGAACGGGTGAACGTCAGTGATGGTGGGCAGGCGATCGTTGGCGACATCCACCGTGGGGGGGATCGCAATGAACAGTGACATCAACCCCATGCAAAGCGCGCATAATGCTCTGCGTTGCTCGGCGACAAGTAAGCGTTCCGGGCAACCGTGCCGAGCACCGGCTGTGAAGGGTTTCTCGGTCTGCCGCATGCATGGTGCGCGTGGTGGCGCACCTAAGGGCGCAGGAAACGGGCGCTATAGCCACGGTTTGCGCAGCGAGTTCTATACCACGCTGTTTGAAGAAAACCGCCGCCTGAATAAGCAGGTCAGGGAGGCGATCAATGACCTTCTATGAATTCTTCGCCGGTGGCGGGATGGTGCGGGCGGGGCTGGGGGTGCGATGGCGCTGTCTTTTTGCCAATGAGATCTCGCCCCAGAAAGCGCGGATTTACCGGCGCAACTGGGGTGGGGACACGCTTGTTTTGGCGGATATTGCGGCGCTGACCTCTGCCGATCTTCCTGATGTGCCGGATCTGGTTTGGGGGTCTTTCCCCTGCCAGGATCTCTCGGTCGCGGGTGCGGGGGCGGGGCTTGCGGGGCAACGGTCAGGGAGCTTCTGGTCTTTGATCGGGGTGCTGCATGATCTTAAGGATCAGGGGCGGGCGCCGCCTCTGATCGTGTTGGAGAATGTGTTGGGCACGCTGAGCGCAAACGGCGGGGCGGACTTTACAGCTCTTTGCCAGGCGGTTGCGGGGCTGGGCTATGATCTGGGGGCTGTGGTGATGGATGCTGCGGATTTTCTGCCGCAGTCGCGTCCGCGTTTGTTTATCATTGCGGTCCGCAAAGGGATAACGCTGCCTGATGCCGTGGTCGCTTCGGGCCCGCAGAGCCGGTGGCATCCTCCGGCGATTGTTACGGCGTACCAACGGTTGCCGCAGTGGCTGCAAAAACGCTGGCGCTGGTGGGCAATGCCGGCCCCTGCGCCGCGCGTTTTGCAGCTTGCCGATATTATTGACACGGGATTGCCAGCTGACAATTGGGATACGCCGCTGAAGACCAACCGGCTGCTGCTGATGATGAACGAGACGCATCTGCAAAAGGTGGCTTTGGCCAAAGGGCAGGGTGGCATGGTGATCGGCACGATATACAAGCGCACGCGGGTTGAGCAGGGGCAGAAGTTTCAGCGGGCCGAGGTGCGCTTTGACGATCTGGCGGGGTGTCTTCGCACGCCGGGTGGTGGGTCCTCTCTTCAGCATTTGCTTGTGGTGTCGCCCGAGGCGATCCGATCGCGGGTGATGTCGCCGCGCGAAACGGCGCGGCTTATGGGGTTGCGTGACAGCTATGTGCTGCCCGAAAAGGCGTTGGAGGCGTATCAGCTGACCGGCGACGGGGTTGCCGTGCCGGTGGTGCGTTACCTTGCGAAATGGTTGTTGGAGCCGATAGTTGCAGGCGAAAGTCCTTGGAAACATGGGACTGTTTCTTCGCCTTTCGCTTCACAGGCAAAAATCCCCCAGTTCCGTTAAAACTCACCGGAACCAATCCCCGCAGCACGTGTTATCTCTTCGGAAATAATGACCACGATATCAACGCTTTACCGGGCGCTTCAGCACTGGTGAAGCCTCCCATTAATCATAGCTAAAGGTGTGAGTATGCAGACCAAGAATGACGCGATGAGTGAGCTTTGGCGGATGCTGAGCGGGACGCAGGCGGCTTATGAAACGGCGCTGGAGGGCCTTGACGATGGCGCGGGTAAGGATTTGGTGAGCGAGATCACCGCCATGCGTAAGGAGAATACCGCTCAGGTCGAGAAATACCTCTCGGACGCAGGCATCGATAAGAGCGCGCTGGAAGAGCCAGAGCGGGTTTACTCCGCGCTGGATTGGACCTCGGCCGGGATCGAAGGGCCTGATGGGGTCGAGGCGCAGGTCCGCAAATACGAGACGGATGTGCTGGACGCCTATGACCGCGCGATCGAGCCCTATGCCGCGGGGGATGCGGAGCTGCAGTTCCTGACGCAGCAGTATGAGGCGCTGAGCGAAAAGCTGGGCGGGCTGACGCCTGACCGCGCGGCGGCGTGATTTTGGTGAGCAGGCGTAAAACCTGCGCAAATTGAAACAACTTGTGGCAGTCTGATGCGGATCGGGCTGCCATTTCCTATGGGGCCGCCCGGCCTGAAGATGGAGGAGCATGGCGATGATTTCAGCGATCCTTGGCATCTGTTTATTGCTGATCGTGACGGCAGATGTCGTCATGTCGACGCTGGGGGTAGGGGCGAATGGCCCGCTCGCCCCACGGGTGGCGCGGGGGACGTTTTGCCTTGTCCGATGCTTGCCGAAACAGAATTGGGTGCATCGCGTCTGCGGCCCGCTTGTGGTTGTCAGCATCGGGGCGGCGTGGATCATCTTGATGTGTTTGAGTTGGACTTTGATCCTGTCGGGGCAGGCGGGGTCGGTTGTTTCGCAAAGCTCGGGCGCACCGGCGGGTTTGCTGGAGAAAGCGATTTATGCCGGGCATTTGCTGTCGACCCTGGGCGGCGGCACGTATGAGAGCAGCGGCGCGCTTTGGGGCGTGGTGGCGACGTTGATCGGTGTGTCGGGGATGGTGGTCTTAACGTTATCGGTCAGTTTCGTTTACTCTACGACCCAAGCCGTCTCCACCGGGCGGGCCATTCTGGCGCTGTCGGACGTGCATCCACCGGGGACAGCGCAGTTCAGCCAGATCCTGCTGCCGCAACTCGCCACGCTGGTGGCACAGATCAAGGCCATTCCCTATGCGCTCTATTTCAGCACGGTGCGCGAGGAGCGGCGCTTGCCGCAGAAGCTGGCGCAACTGAGGGCACATCCGGAGATGCCGGCGCAGGACCGTCGCAACCTCGACATTCTGCTGCGCGAGCTGCCGGGGTTGGAGCATGTGCCGCAGGATCAGTTTGACGATGCGTTTGCACACTGGGCCAAGGGCTACACCCTGCGCCCCGAAGAGGGGTAGGCCGCCTTATAGACCGCCGTGGTCTGATTTCAGATCTTCGCCCTGCTGGTGGATTACCATTTTTTCTGCGGGATAGGGTCTAATAAGGCGAAAAGCGTCCTCTGCCGGTCCGGTTAGCCAGGCCTCGTAGTCCTCAGGGGCCAGGATCGCGGGCATCCGGTCGGGATGGGTGTCCTTCACCAGTTCATTCGGCGTGGTCGTGATCATCGAAGATGTGGCGAGCTCGCGATATTCGGTCCCGTAACTGCCCGCAAAGCTGCGCCAGATCCCGGCGAGGGCGAAGGGCGGGCGCGGGGTGTCGCCGCTCACGCCAAACCAGACATAGGTCGCCGGATTGCGCCCCTTCGCCTCGCAAAAGCTGGAGGCGGGGATCAGGCAGCGGCGTTCAGTAAAGCTGGCTTTCCAGAAGGGCGAACTGCGCAGCTTATCGTCCCGCGCGTTGTTCACCGCCTTGGGCTGGATCGGCTTGCCGGTTTTCTTGGAGGTTTGCGGCAGCACG
>TARA_R100000501_G_scaffold18543_1_pt1 | contig 20290 bp, 19 predicted proteins | sample TARA_R100000501 | Tara Oceans TARA_R100000501 (sample SAMEA2620120) | marine metagenome | biome: marine biome (ENVO:00000447); feature: mesopelagic zone (ENVO:00000213) & marine oxygen minimum zone (ENVO:01000065); material: "saline water (ENVO:00002010), including plankton... | reverse complement strand
TCAAACCAGACTGGTTAACGAGAATCGGCTTAATCTGGCAGACATCCGTGCACGTAAATATTTGGCACAGCAAATGGAAAAGTTTCTTTTTGAAGATGTCGATGTCGAAGCCCAGGGCTTTGTCCCGCCTTCGCAGTAACTCATAAAACAAAAAAGTCACGCTTGCTTTGGCGTGACTTTCTTGTTTTCAGACAACCCGCCTGAAGGCGTGGATGAAAACCCAAAAAACTACTTCTCCAGCGGCTCTCCACGGGCCACCCGCTCTGTTGCCTTTACGCCAATATGGCGCACATCATCACCATGAACCATATATATGACCCGCTCTGCCATGTTTTTGGCATGATCGCCGATACGCTCGAGTGAACGGGCAATGAAAATAAGGTCGATAGAACGGGAAATAGTGCGGGGATCTTCCATCATATAGGTAATCAGATGGCGCAACGACGCTTTCCACTCCTTGTCGACCTCTTTGTCGTTGCGAACCACTGTCGCGGCATGAATCGGATCTTCACGCGCAAATGCATCAAGCACGTTGCGAATCATGCTGGTCACCTGAGTTGAAATGTGACGTAACTCGACTGCCGGAATATACTGGCCGCCCGCCTCATGGATTCTGCGAGCCATTTTTGCGATTTTATCGGCCTCATCGCCGCAACGCTCCATGTCGGTCAGCATTTTTGAAACCGACAACAGCAGGCGCAAATCGACGGCGGTAGGCTGATTGCGTGCAATTAACAAGCCAATTCGTTCATCAATTTCCACCTCGAGACGGTTAACTTCTTTTTCTCGATCATGAACCGTATCGGCCTGGTTGACCTCTTTATTAACCAGCACATTCATGGCCTCGCCAATCATGGCCTCAACCAGGCCCCCCATTTGCAAGAACGAAGAACGGACGTTCTCGAGCTCGGCAGAAAACTGTTTATTGGTGTGCTCGGTCATAATTGAACCTCTGGTTTCAATAATACGGATAAAAAATTGTACTGCTACCTTACCCGATAATTATGACGTGATTATGACGAGGCCGGTTTACGCTGTTCCACACCGGTTTGGGTTGAAATAAGCGCAATCGAAGCCCCCGCAATCGCGAACAAGCCGCACGTTACCACACCGGGAATATTGTTGATCTGCGCTTCGAGGGCTTTCGGATCGGTAATACGCAAACCCGCGACATCGAGAATCTCGCAGCCGTTGTCACTGATAAAGCCCTCACGCAAGCGGGGCTGCCCGCCCAGCGCAACCATTTGCCGAGCCACCGCCTCGCGGGCCATGGGAATTACCTCTACCGGCAACGGGAAAGTACCCAGATACTCAACACACTTGGACTCATCGGCAATACATACAAACTGATCGGCAACCGAGGCAACGATTTTTTCACGGGTTAAGGCACCTCCCCCGCCTTTAATCATATGCAGGCCGGCATCAATTTCATCGGCGCCGTCCACATACACCGGGATACGAGTAATCGCATTGAGATCAAACACCTTGATCCCGTGACTTTGTAAACGCTTCGTACTGCGCTCGGAGCTGGACACCGCGCCTTTGAAGCGGTTTTTGTGCTGGGCCAGGCAATCGATGAACAGATCGGCGGTGGAGCCCGAACCAATGCCGATAACGGCATCGGATTTCAAATACGGAAAAACATAATCTGCTGCCGCAGCCGCAACGTTTTCTTTTAACTGTTGTTGTGTAAGCACAGCCTACCCCTTAAGCCCGGCATATTTTTTATCGGAAAAACCCAGCACGACATCAGATGCAAGACCCACGGCCACCGGCCGCTTCACCAGCGTTGGATAGGCATTCACCAATGCCAGGTAATCGTCCTCGGAAGTTGGCTGCTTCTGGCTTTCCGGCAAATTACGCCAGGTCATGGACGCTCGATTGATCAGCTTGTCCCAACCCACCTGCTCAGCCCAGTCTTTCAAGGTTTCATCATTAACGGGGTTATCACGATAATCGACAAAACGATATTGAATGCCTTGAGCGTCGAGCCATTTCATGGCTTTGACACAGGTGCTGCACTTTTTCAGTCCGTACAAGACAACGGATTTACTCATTTAGACTCTCCTCGCCATTGCAGACGGTTAGCCACAATAACGAACAAACCAACTACAAGGATAAACAATGTTGCCAACGCATTTATTTCCGGCTTCAGCCCCAGGCGAACGCGTGAAAATACTTCCAGCGGCAAAGTGGTAGAACCCGGACCGGAAAGAAACGAGGCAATAACGACATCATCGAACGACAAAGTGAAGGCCAGAAGCCACGCCGCCAAAAGCGCAGGCGCAATCAAAGGCACGGTAATCAGGAAAAACACCTTCAACGGTGTCGCCCCCAGATCCAACGCTGCCTCTTCCAGTGAGCGATCGAGGTCACGAATCCGCGATTGCACCACGACCGCCACATAAGCCACGCATAAAGTCACATGGCCAACCCAGATCGTAAACAGCCCATTGCCTTGGGGCCAGCCAACCAGTTGACTCATTTCAACAAACAGCAACAACAACGAGATACCCAGCACCACCTCTGGGATAACGAGCGGCGCACTTAACATGCCGATATACAGCGTAAAGCCTCGAAAGCGTCCCATCCGGGCCAGGACATAACCCGCCCAGGTACCAATAATGACCGCAGCAGTTGCGGTCAGCGCGGCAATTTGCAACGACAACAAGGCAGCACTCAGTAAAGCGCGATCATTGAACAGTTCGACATACCATCGCAGCGAAAAGCCAGACCAGGCCGTCATCAACGAAGAGTCGTTGAACGAAAAAACCATCAGACACGCAATAGGCACATATAGAAAACCGTATCCTACAAACAGCGCCAACGCCCGAAACCAGCGATTGGGTCGGATCATTTGCGTTCCCCCCCGCCCATCTGGCTTACTTGGTTCTTCTGGAAGATCACCAGCGGCACCAACAAAATGGCCACCATCACCACCGTAACTGCCGCCGCCATTGGCCAATCAGTATTGTTGAAAAACTCTGTCCACATGACACGACCCATCATCAGTGTATCGGCGCCGCCCAGCAGTTCCGGAATCACGTATTCACCCACCGTCGGGATGAACACCAACATGCCGCCGGCAATCACACCTGGAAGGGACAACGGAAGCGTGACGCGTAGAAATGCCTTCCAGGGCTTGGCGCCCAGGTCGTAGGCGGCTTCCAACAAGCGCACGTCCAGCTTTACCAGATTGGCGTACAGCGGCAAGATGAAAAACGGCAGATACGCATAAACCAGCCCGATGTATACCGCCAGATCGGTTCTGTAGATTTCCAGGGGGGTGTTGATCACGCCCAGCCAAATCAGGAAATTATTGAGCAGGCCATCGTTTCGCAGAATGCCCACCCAGGCATACACCCGTAAAAGAAGCGATGTCCAGAACGGCAAAATAACCAGCAACAGCAGCAGGTTGCGCAGTGCCGGCCGCGAGCGTGCAATGTAATAGGCCATGGGATAACCGATAATCGCGCACCACAGCGTTGTAACGGCGGCCACCTTGATGGAGTTCAGATAAGTGGCGATGTACAGGTTATCGGTAAACAACAACGCATAGGTATTCAGATGCAGGCTCAATGTAATTGCCTGATCCTCAAGCTGTGCGAACGACGTGTACGGGGGAATGCCAAACCGCAAATCAGCAAAACTGATTTTCAGAACAAGCAAGAACGGCAGCAGCAAAAACAAGCCCATCCAGATGAACGGCGGCAATATCGCCATGCGCCTGGATAAGATCCGGGTTGACCAGTCTGTAAGCCTGCTCATGAGGGCAACACCGTCGCACTGTCATCCGACCAACGCACATATACCTCGTCGTCGATGGCCGGCGCCTCTGACTGAACCATCATGACGCCGGGCACGTTCGCTTCCACCATGAACCCGGAATCAAGACGGATCTGGTAGCGCGCATAACTGCCCATCCAGGCCACATGATTCACATGGCCATGCGCCCAGTTGCCTTCCGTTTCCGGTTGCGCGACATCAACCCGGATATTCTCCGGCCGAATTGAAATATGAACATCCATACCCAGCGGTTCACTGACCCCGTGCGAAACGATCAGCGGCCGGCTCAGTTGCTCGCTTTCAATGATCACGTGATCAGGCTCATCCACCACAATGGTGCCATTGAACATATTGGTTGAGCCAATAAAGCCGGCGACAAAACGCGAGTTCGGAAACTCATATACCTCCTGCGGGGTACCACATTGAACAATTTGGCCTTCGGTCATCACTGCCAGGCGAGACGCCATGGTCATGGCCTCTTCCTGATCGTGTGTCACCATAATGCAGGTTACCCCCACCTGCTCCAGAATTTTCACCAGTTCCACTTGCGTTTTTTGCCGGATTTGCTTGTCGAGCGCAGACATCGGCTCGTCGAGCAACAACAGTTTCGGACGCTTTACCAGGCTGCGAGCAAGCGCCACGCGCTGCTGCTGGCCACCTGACAACTGATTGGGCTTGCGACGCGAATAGCCTGCCATCTGAACCAAATCAAGCGCCTCGAACACACGCTCATGAATTTCATGACGCGCTACCCCTTCCTGTTTCAAACCAAACGCAACGTTCGCCTCAATCGTCATGTGAGGAAACAAGGCATAGGACTGAAACATCATGTTGACCGGGCGCCGATAAGGCGGTAGCAGCGTAATGTCTTCATTATCCAGAAAGATCCGGCCCGACGTGGGCTCCTCGAAGCCCGCAAGCATGCGCAGCAAGGTTGACTTTCCACATCCGGAGCTGCCCAGCAACGCAAATATCTCGTGACGCCGCACTGATAAATTGACAGATTGAACAGCCACGGTATCGCCAAATATCTTGACCATATCCTCCACGCGGACGAACTCTTCAGCATCGCCAGCCCACACTGCATTGGTATTTCGATTATCTGTCATGATCAACGACCGGATTTCAGTTCGGCCCACATTCGGGTTTGAATACGTTTGGATTTTAAAGGCAACGGCTCAATAACATACAAGGTGCGCGAGACCTCGGGCGGCGGATAAATCATGGGATTATTGGCCACCTCCGGAACAACGAAGTCACGCGCGGTTTTATTTGCGTTGGGATAAAACAACTGGTTGGTAATGGCCGCATGCACTTCGGGCGTTTCAATATAATTGATAAACGCCATTGCCTCGTCGAAATTGCGCGCATCTTTAGGTACCGCCATCGTGTCGAACCACGCTGGTGCCCCCCCTTTGGGAATGAAATAATCAATTTCATACGGACGGTTGGCTTCCTTGGCGCGCTGGCTGGCGATCATGATATCGCCGGAATAACCAAAAACCAGACACAGGTCGCCAGTAGCCAACTCATCGATATAACCGGATGAGCTGAACTGGCGAATATAAGGTCGAATTTGCTTGAGCAGATCGAGTGCGGCCCGGAAATCCTCTGTATCGCCGCTGTTCGGATCCAGGCCCAGGTAATGCAATGCAGCCGGAAACACCTGGGCCGATTCATCCAGGATGGAAATCCCGCACGACTGCAGCTTGCGGGCGTTTTCAGGCTTGAACAACAAATCCCAGCTATCGAGGTCAACATCAGGCCCGAGCAACTCCCGCACACGCGTTACATTGACGCCCAAACCGTTGGTGCCGTACCCCCACGGAACCAGGTACTGGTTACCAGGATCAATTTCCGCCAACAAGGCCATGATGTCGGGATCCAGGTGCCGCCAATTTGGAATTTGCGATTTGTCCAGCTTGCGAAACAACTTCGCCCGCAATTGACGGGCTGCGTAGTGGGTGGAAGGCACGACAATGTCATAACCCGACTTGCCTGTTAACAGCTTGGCTTGAAGCGTATCATTACTGTCGTATACGTCGTATCGCACGCGGATATCGGTTTCCCGCTCGAAACCCGGCAAGGTATCGGGCGCAGTGTATTCAGCCCAGTTATAAACATTGACGACACGCTGCTGGGCGTGCGCGGGTTGCACGCCCGACACACACACACAGAACACCGATAACCACAACAGCCCTTTCAATCGCATTGGTATTCACCCCGGCGAAATTTGAAATTGAAACGCGTGATCATAGCTTTTTTTCAGCGACGGTTCAGGGCACCCACGCTATGCGTAATACGCACTGTTCAATGCCTGCCAAAAAGCATCGCCCTGTTGCCCGGCCACTTTCACCAGAGAGCGACGCAAACGACGCAGGTTCCGTTGGCGCAGCGCCGCCGACATGAAACGAAACCGTCCGCGATCAAAATCAATAAGCCAGACAGTTCCGCTGGTATCCAACAGAATGTTAAAGGCATTCAAATCTGCATGCCAAATGTTTGCGTCATGAAACTGTTTCAAAACTGATGCAACCCGGATGGCATTTTCAGGCAAAAGCTGAGAGGCCAGAGGCGTGGCATTTTCAATTCTTGCCACTACCAGCGCAGCCCGGTAGCTCATGCCCCGACGCCAGTACCCCGCCGCCAATGGCGCAGGAACAGGTAAGCCAAGCATCATCATTTCATGCAGCATTACAAACTCGGCCATCGACCGGGTGGCCTGCGCACCTTGCCAGCAATAGCGATTTGCACTGATTTTGGCAACCAGGCCACCACGCCGGTAGTGGCGCAAGACGGCCGAACCAAATATGCCCTGGACGAACCAGGCCGACTGACGCCCCCCTTTTTGCACGGCCCGAGCCTGCAGGCTCGGGTTATTCGGGTCAAAAAGCAAGCCATTGAAAACATCAGGATCAGGCTCGCCCCTTTTTTCCGCCTCAGGCAATAACATGTCTGAAAAACGCAATCTGCCTTTCTCTACGTTGATATCAAACCATGCCTTTGAAAGAAGCTTCATGCCAGCACGCGCAGTGAGGATAGCGGCGGCGTATTCAACACACCACGCAAAGCCAGCAAACCGGCCAATAACGTTGCGAAAACTCCCAGGCCGATTCCCAGTGCCCAGGGCCACCACGAGAACACAAAATCAATTGACAATACATAGTGTGCCAACAGAGCGGCAACCGTTACCGCGCCTGCGGCCGCCAGCAAGCCCGATAGCCCGCCCAACAACAGCAACTCGATCCGCATCGACCGGCGCAACTGCCGGGCGCCGGCCCCTAGCATACGCAACACAGCCACCTCATGGAGACGTTCCTCTCGTGTTGCGAAAAAAGCCGCGGCCAGAACCAGCACACCAGCCAGTAAGGTGAACACAAACAAAATCTGTACAGCGCGAATCACCTGGTCGAGAATACGTTGCACTTGCGCCAACATCACGCCCACATCAAAAACCGTAATGTTCGGGAACGCTTGTACAAGCTCCTGCATCAAGCCTGCCTGGGATGGAGGCAGGTAGAAAGAGGTCAGATAAGACGCCGGTTTATCCGCCAACACCGATTCAGACATCAGCGCAAAAAAATTCACGTCGAAAGAGTCCCACTTCACTTCACGCAAACTGCTCACACGCACATCCACCAATTCACCGGCGATATCGAATTGCAATTGGTCACCCACCTGCAAGCCCAACGTTTGCGCCACCTCGTCTTCCAGGGATACCTCGGCCTGAGCCGGATCGATCCATTGCCCGCTGACCACCCGATTGCTTGCCGGCAATGTGTCGCGATACGAAAGATTGAACTCACGCTCTGACAAACGGCGAGCCCGCCCACTATCGAACTGGTCCGGATCGATGGCCGTACCGTTGATTGCCACCAGCCGCCCCCGGATCATGGGCGCCAAAGCAAGATTAACCAGGCCGCGATCACGCAACATGGATTGCACCTCGTTGGCCTGGTCCGGCTGAATATTGATGAGAAAGGTATTGGGTGCGTCTGGCGGCACGGTATCCTGCCAGCCCTGCAATAAATCGGTGCGGGTAATGGTCAGCAACAGCAACACCATTAGCCCCAATGACAAGGCGCTTACCTGGGCAACCGTCAGGCTGCGCCGACGCGCCAGCCCTGCCAGCGCAAATCGCAATACGGAAGGCGCCCCGGCATAATGCCGCAAACGCTCCAGCAGCCATAGACCGAGCCAGGAAAGCGCCGCAAAAAGCACGAGCGCGACCAGAAAGCCACCCACAACCGTCAGTGTCAGGCGTGCATCACCCGACACCCAGTACGTTAACCCCACAAAAGCAACCAGGCCCGATATATAGGCAACACCACGATACGCACTAAAGCGAGGGACTTGATCACGCAGCACCCGCGCCGGAGAAACCCGTCCAAGCTCGAACAATGGTGCCAGTGCAAATCCAAGAAGCAGAATCAGACCTGCAATTGCGCCTTGAAATGCCGGCCCCCACGAAGCGGCGGGCAAGACGGTGTTGAATACCGAGGCGATGGTCATCACCAGCAACAGATGAACACCGTAACCCACGCCCACGCCAACCAGCGACGCAAATACGGCAAGCAGGACAAACTCGCTGAACAGCAGCCCGCGCAACTGATTGGCACCGGCCCCCAGGCAACGCATGACAGCAAAACCATTTTGATGACGAAGTTTGAAACGCCGTGTCGCCAGCGCCACGGCCACGGCGGCAATCATGACGGCAAGCAATGCCACCAGCAGCAAGAACTGCTGCGCCCGTTGCAGCGAACTGCGGATTTCGGGGCGGGCCTCGTCAATGCTTTTCAACCGCTGCCCACGCTCCAGCCTTGGTTTAAGCCATGCTTGATATGCATCGACACCCGAAGACGGTCCCGCCGCCAACAAACCATAGCGGGCCCTACTTCCCAAACCCAACAAACCACTGGCCTCAAGGTCGAGCGTACTCATCATGACTCGGGGCGCAACATTCACAAACTGCACGCCACGATCAGGCTCATAGGTAATCACGCCTGCAATCGTCAATTGCAGCTCACCCAGACCGATCTCGTCCCCAATAGCCACATTCAATAGACTTAAAATTTGAGGATCAACCCATGCCTGCCCCGGTGCCGGTGCCGCTGATACGGTTTCTGACGAGCCATTTGCACTTGAGCGCAGCGTCAGCCCCGGTACAAGAGGGTATTCAGGCGACACCGCTTTGATCGAAGCCAGCTTCAAGCCCGCCTGAGTACTGACCATCGACGGAAACGTCACTGTTTCGGCAACACGAAGCCCGTCATCGCCGGCCTGCGATTTTATTTCCGCGGAAATAGGTGTGTCTGCCTCGAGCGCCACATCGGCACCGAGCATTTGAGTGGTATTGCGCCCCAAAGCCTGGCTGACGCGATCGGTCAGGAAACCGACACTACTGATGGCCGCCACGGCAACAATGAGCGCCATGACGATCATGCGTAATTCTCCAGAGCGCCAATCCCGAATCAAGGATCGGTAACCCTGCCCAAAACCGGATAACCAACCGGCGCGACGCAATCCCGCCATACCTTTAACCTTTCTCATCCTTCCCGCAATCGGGAAATTGCTTCATCGATGCGATCAACCGCCCAAATCTCCAAACCTTCTATAGGCTGGCGCGGTGCGTTTGCACGTGGAATCAGCGCCTTGCCAAAGCCCAGCTTGGCAGCCTCGCGCAGGCGTTCCTGCCCTCGTGGCGCCGGGCGAATTTCCCCCGCCAGCCCCACCTCGCCAAACACGACCAATCCGTCAGGCAGCGGCTGATTGCGCAAAGAAGACAAAACAGCCAGCAGTACCGGCAAGTCGGCGGCAGGCTCCGTGATTTTGACCCCACCCACCGCATTAACAAAGACATCCTGATCGTGCGTGGCCACGCCGGCGTGCCGGTGCAGAACCGCCAACAGCATGGCCAGCCGGGTACTTTCCAACCCCACGCTTAAACGTCGGGGACTGGCAATATGCGTCGTGTCGACCAACGCCTGGATTTCAACCAATAGGGGCCGGGATCCTTCCTGGGTAGCCATGATACAGGCGCCGGCAACCGCCTCGTTGTGGCTCGACAAAAACAATGCCGAGGGATTACTGACGCCTTTGAGCCCCTTGTCGGTCATGGCGAACACGCCCAGTTCATTCACCGCGCCGAAGCGGTTCTTGAACGCTCGCACCAGACGGAAAGCCGAGTGCGTGTCCCCCTCGAAGTAGAGCACGGAATCGACAATATGTTCCAGCACCCGCGGGCCGGCCAATGCACCTTCCTTGGTAACATGACCAATGAGCACCAGTGTTGTACCGGTTTGTTTGGCCAAACGCGTCAATTGCGCCGCACATTCACGTACTTGCGACACCGACCCTGGCGCGGCCGACAGCTCTGCGCAATACAATGTCTGGATTGAGTCGATCACCGCCACTTTCGGACGGGCCTGGGTTAAAATCGTCATGATGGCGTCCAGACGAATCTCGGCCAGCAAATTGACCTTTCCCGTCTCGAGCTCAAGGCGACGTGCGCGCAAAGCCACCTGTTCAGCCGATTCCTCACCCGTAACATACAAAACCGGGACACTCCGGGACAACGAAGCCAGCGTTTGCAGCAACAAAGTTGACTTGCCAATGCCCGGATCGCCGCCGATCAGCACGACTGCGCCAGGTACCAGACCCCCGCCCAATACGCGGTCGAACTCATTGATACCGGTGGGCTGGCGCGGCAACTCACGCGCCTCGATCTCCGACAAGGCCTGAACCGGACTGGCGCCGGCCAAGGGCGCGAAACGATGTGCGTCGGCCGCCGTTTGAACCACCTCATCGAGCGTATTCCAGGCGTTGCAATGAGGGCACTTGCCTTCCCACTTCAGCGACGTACCGCCGCACGAAGAACAAACATAGGTGCGTTTTGTTTTTGCCATGCGTGCCCCGCTTAACGTCCGGCCACGCTGCTGCCCCCGTCTACGCCCAGAATCTGGCCGGTAATGAAGCCGGCTTCATCTGACAGCAGAAACTGCACAGCCGCAGCAACATCGGACGGCTGCCCCAGGCGACGCAGCGGCACCGAACTGAGCGCGCGCACTTCAGCCTCGCTGCCAACGGGATGATGCTCCCGGAAGGTATGGGTTTCCACTGCACCGGGTGAGACTGCGTTTGAAGTAATCCCGTATTCAGCAAGCTCCAGCGCCCACGTTTTCGTGCAGGCGATAAGCGCATTCTTGGCTGCAGCGAAACTTGTCTGGTTGGCCGCTCCATGAGCAGCCGTGCCGCAAATATTGATGATGCGCCCCTCTCGACGCGCCTTCATGGAACCGACGAAAGCCTGGGTCACCTGCACCGCCACCCTTACAACCAGGTCGTAAACGCTATACAGGGATTCGAGCTCGACCTCTCCTAAAGGCTCCGACCGAATACCCCCCACATTGTTCACCACGCCGTCAATGGGGTATTTCTCGCGAATCATGCGCAGAATTTCTTCGGTTTCGCCCGCATTCGATAAATCGCAAGCGTATAAATAACCGGGGAAGTCGATGTCATTCACATGACGGGCCAGGCCCACTACATGGCAGCCCTGATCAGCCAGGCGCTGGCTGATAGCCCATCCAATCCCTCGTGTCGCGCCGGTAACAAGTACACATTTATCTTTCACTGGCCGTCCTTTTCCAAATTACTTTTCGACAACGATTCTGGCAACGCGTGGTGCCACTGCGCATAATAGCTCGTAACCAATGGTACCGGCGGCTTGAGCCACTTCATCAACCGACGGGCCGTTTCCCCCCCACAAAATGACCTGGCTTCCAACGACCGGATCCGGCACCTCAGTTAAATCAACCGCCAGCATATCCATCGAGACTCGGCCAAGCAAACGGGTTCTCACACCCGAAACACTCACCGGCGTGCCGGTTGGCGCATGACGAGGATAACCGTCAGCATAACCGCAAGCTACGATACCGACCATCATCGGTTTGGCCGCCTTGAAAATGTGCCCATAACCAACCCCTTCTCCTGTTTCGAGGCGACGGACACTGATCAGTTCCGAGCTCAGCGTCATGGCCGGCTTCAACCCCACCGCATCGGCACGTTGCTTAATGAAGGGCGTTGAGCCATACAGACAGATGCCGGGCCTTACCCATTGGGTATTTTCATCCGACAAAGCCTGCCAAACCGCCGGGGTAAGCGTTGCAGCCGAATTGCAGACGCTGTCCGGCCCCGGCAGGTTCTGCGTAATGCGCTGATAGACCGCAAGCTGCTCTTGCGTGTACGCACTAACCTCATCGGCCCGCGCAAAATGCGTCATTTTCCCAACTTGAGCAAGGCGGCCCTGCTGGTGCAACTGCTGTGCCTGCTGCCACGCTGCCGGAAATTCGGCCGGCTCGAAACCCAGGCGATTCATCCCTGTATCGAGCTTGATAAAAGCATTCAAGGGGCTTGGCGGCCGGGCGTGCTCCAACATAAGCAACTGTTCACGACAATGAAGCGTGGCCTCCAACTTATACCGCGCATATAACGGGATATCGCGCGGGTGGAAAAAACCCTCGAGCATGAGAATCGGCCCCTGCCAACCCTGTTCGCGGCATTGAATGGCCTCGTCAAGATCGAGCATCGCCAGGCCATCGGCCTGACTGAAAGCGTGAACCGCATTAGCAACGCCGTGACCATACGCATTGGCTTTGATCACCGCCCACACAAAAGGCCGTTTGCGGTTATTCTGACTACTGATACTATTGAGCTGGTGTGCAACCACACCTAAATTGTGACGTAATGACGGCAAGGATATCGTCGCCGTAATCGGACGTGGCATAACTTCCCCCTAATACCGAAAGTCTAATCCAACTCCGGTCAGTTCGCTCGGCCACTTGTAAAATTTGTCAACGACATTATGCCTGTCGATCACTACGAAAACTTTCCCGTTGCCTCTTTGTTGGTGCCCCGCCGCCTGCGGCCCGCAGTAACAGATATATACCGGTTTGCACGCAGCGCCGACGATATCGCCGATGAAGGCCAGGCAAGCGCCCAAACACGATTGAAGCAATTGGATGATTACCGCCGGCAGTTGAAGCGTATTGAAGAAGGTGGACCCGACATCGACGCCTCGGACCCGCTTGCGGGAATTTTTCTACCCCTGCAAAAAACCATTCACACCCATCAACTGCGTATTGAACCCTTTTTTGATTTGCTCTCGGCATTTTCACAAGATGTTCAAAAAACTCGATATGCCACTGAACACGAATTGCTGGATTATTGTTCCCGCTCGGCCAACCCGGTGGGACGGCTGATGTTGCAGCTGTACGGCGCCGACACACCGTCGAACCAATCACTTTCCGACGCCATATGCACGGGGTTGCAGCTCACCAATTTCTGGCAGGATGTTGCCATCGACTGGCGTAAAAACCGGATTTACTTGCCACAAGCCGCCATGCAGGAATATGGTGTTACGCAAAGCCATATCGAGCAGGCAGTTTGCGACCAGGCCTGGCAAAGGCTAATGCAAACCCTGACCCGGCAAGCCGCAACCCTGCTCGAAAACGGCTTTCCATTGGTCCACCGTGTGGGTGGCCGCCTGGGTCTGGAACTTAAATTCATTATTCTTGGCGGGCTGCGCATTCTTGAGCGCCTGGAGCAATTAAACTACAACGTATTTAGCCAGCGCCCCACCCTGAACAAAGGAGACTGGGTTCTTTTATTTGGCCGCGCCATGAGCCGCCGGGCCCCCTCTTGATACCATTATTTCTCCATGAGTCCTGACGAATACTGCCAGAACAAAGCAGCCCAGAGCGGCTCCAGCTTTTACTATTCATTTCTCTTCCTGCCAAATGAGAAAAGGCGAGCCATTACGGCACTTTATGCATTCTGCCGGGAAGTCGATGACGTAGTTGACGACTGTACCGATGAGGGTGTCGCCCGCCAAAAACTCGCATGGTGGCATCAACAGGTTTCCGCCCTGTTCCAGGATCGGGCTGAACACCCGGTGATGCAGGCACTCCTGCCGCACCGCGACCGCTGCCAACTGACGGCTGAGCGCATGCACGCGGTCATTGAAGGCATGGAAATGGATCTCGACCAGAGCCGGTACCTTGACTGGCCTGGTCTCAGAAAATACTGCTGGCATGCAGCCAGCGTGGTTGGCCAGCTTTCTGTTGGTGTTTTCGGCTACAACAATCAGGCCACACTTGAATACGCCGAGAAGCTCGGCATTGCCTTCCAATTGACAAATATTATCCGCGATGTAGGCGACGACGCTCGTCGCGGCCGCATTTATCTGCCGGTCAATGAGCTTCAAGAGCACGATGTAAAGGCCGCCGAGATTCTGAACGGAGAATATTCGGATCGCTTTAACGCGCTCATGCGTTATCAAACAGCGCGCGCCAAAACTTATTATCAGGAAGCCCTGGCAGCCCTGCCTCAGGAGGATCGTCGCAATCAGCGCCCCGGCCTGGCGATGGCGGCGATTTATCATGCCTTACTGCTTGAAATTGAGCGTGACCATTGGCAGGTATTGCATCAGCGTATCTCTCTGACACCCATCCGCAAGCTGTGGCTGGCGTGGAAAACCTGGGTCACGGGCGGTCGTTTGCTGGCGCACCAGTTAAAAAAATGAATGTTGCGGTTATTGGTGCCGGCTGGGCCGGCTTAAGCGCGGCTCATACGCTGAGGCAGGCCGGCTGCCCAGTAACTGTCTATGAGTCCGGACACGTGCCAGGTGGGCGCGCCCGCACTGTCCTAAGCCGGAACCTGTCGAGCCCAATCGACAACGGACAACATATTCTTCTGGGCGCATACACCGAGACTCTGGCACTGATGCAATCGTGTGGCATTGACGCGGCCACCCACCTGCATCGCGAACCTTTATATCTCGGCACGCCAGACAACACATTCCGTTTCCATCTGCCGCGTTTCCCCGCAGGGCGCGCAGGCATGATGCTGGGGCTGATCAACACGCGAGGCTTATCGTGGCAAGGCAAGTACCACCTTGCCTGCGCGCTGTATCAGCTGGAACGCGAACAATGGCGCATTGGACCCGACACCGCAACACTAAGCCAGTGGTTACGCAAGCAAAGACAAACTGACCTTGCGTGTAAATACTTTTGGCACCCGCTTTGTCTGGCGGCGCTCAATACACACCCGGACGAAGCAGATGCCCAGCTAATGGCGAATGTGCTTAAAGACAGCCTGGGCAACTCGAGTGCAGGCGCCACCGATCTGCTTATTGCCAATGATCTTTTGACGTCGTTATGGCCAAGCCGGGCATGTCGTTCCATTAACCTTCAACTCAGTACCCCGATACGCCGGATCACACGCAATGAAAACGGTTTCTGCCTGAACGAATGTTATAAGCATTCGGCGGTTATTCTAGCAACCCCGCCAGACGGTGCCCGAAAACTGCTGGCCGATTTACCCGAGTACTCCGGTAGCAATGCGCTGTGCGCGCAGCTCGCACAATTCGAATACCGGCGTATTGCCACACTGTGGCTTGAACTGGCGCGTCCCTGGCATTTTCTTCCTGCCCGGCCCATGTTGATGCTGAAAGACGAACCCGAACATCAGGCATACGGGCAATGGCTGTTCAATCACGCCCATATCAAAGAAAGCCGCAATCCAAATATGCTGGCCATTGTTACGAGCGACGCAGGCGCATTTGACCCCCTGCCCCGCGACAAAGCAGTTGATTATTTGTTGAACCAGCTAATGGCTGAAACACAGCACGCCGGTGCCATGCCGGCATTGCGCGGCCACGCATTCGTGATGGAAAAGCGCGCAACCTTTGCCGCCAAACCGAATCTTTCAAGACCGGCAGCAAAAACACCATGGCATGGTTTATGGCTGGCCGGCGACTGGACCGACACAGGATACCCCGCTGTCCTTGAGGGTGCAGTCCGAAGTGGTTTGACGGCCGCCAGACAATTGCTGGCCAGCCACTCATGCGGCATAGTCTAGAAAAAACGCTGTGCCGACCACAACCCCAGGAAAGTCAGCGTCAAGGAACCCGCCACGCTTACCAGCGCATAACCCAGGGCGTGAAAATAGTCTCCGCGGGAAATAAGCCCGACTGTTTCCGCTGAAAACGTTGAGAACGTTGTTAAACCGCCCAGCAGCCCGGTAATCAGGAAAAGACGCAGCCATTCAGGCGATTCGGTAAAGTGCATCAACACCCCAAGCAGCAGCCCAATCAGATAGGCACCGACGAAATTCGCCGCCAATGTGCCCCAGGGAATCAATCCACCGGCATGGTTCAGCCAAAGGCCCAGCAGCCAACGCGCCACGGCACCCATTGCCGCGCCCAAACCGATCGCGACGATATTGGAGAATGTCAGCAACGTAGCCATTGAGCGAACCTGTTAAATCTTGGCGTGATCCTGAATGTATTTGCGTATAACCTCGACACTGCAATCCATGATTTCAACTTTTTGCGGTAGCGCAGCGAGATCACGCAAGTGTTCAGGCGCCGGTGCCGGCTGGCCTATGGCCTCCTGGATTGTCTCGCTGAACTTAGCCGGCAGAGCCGTTTCCAGCACCAGCATCGGAATACCCGGCTCGACAAAATCACGTGCCACTTGTACCCCATCGGCTGTGTGAGGATCAATTAATACCCCCGTGCTTTCATGAAGTGCCTTGATGGTGGCGAGACGATTGGCATGGGTGCTGACGCCGCTCACAAAGCCATAACGCGCCTCAAGCTCCGGCTTCAGACTGCTTAGATCAAAATAGCCGTTCTCGCCGAGCTCTTTCCATAAGGCCGCGACCCGCGCACCGTCCTGACCGACGAGGTCGAACACAAAACGCTCGAAATTGGATGCACGGGAAATATCCATAGAGGGGCTCGATGTGGCGTGCGTTTGCGCCGCCGAACGTGGCCGATACACACCGGTACGGAAGAACTCCTCGAGCACATTGTTTTCATTGGTGGCCAACACGAGTCGTCGAATCGGTAAACCCATTTCACGAGCCAGATGCCCCGAAAGGATATTACCGAAGTTGCCCGACGGCACGGCAAATGACACTGGCTGATCCGGTCCGGTGGTTACGCGCAGCCAGCCCCAGAAATAATAAACGACCTGGGCCGCAATCCGGGCCCAGTTAATGGAGTTGACGGCGCCCAGACGATAACGGGCTTTGAAATCGAGATCGGAAGACAACGCCTTCACAATATCCTGGCATTGGTCGAACACACCCGTGACAGCCAGATTGTGAATGTTGTCGTCTTGCAAAGAATACATTTGGGCACGCTGGAAGTCGCTCATGCGGCCATGTGGCGACAGCATGAATACGGCGACGCCTTTTTTGCCTCGTAAAGCATATTCGGCAGCCGAACCGGTATCGCCCGAAGTTGCACCCAAAATATTCAGGCTGGTTCCACGCTTTTCAAGCACGTATTCGAAGACCTGGCCCAGAAATTGCATGGCCATGTCTTTGAAGGCCAGTGTGGGCCCTTGCGACAAACCCAGCAGGCTCACGCCATGATCAAGCGGCTTGACCGGCACGATATCCACTGAACCGAACTGTTCGGGCGTATAGGCGGCTGCCGTCAACCTGGCCAGATCGGCAGTGGGGATGTCATCGATAAACAAACCCAAAACCTGAGCCGCAAGCTCGGGATACGACAACGAACGCCATGACTCAAGCGTCTTTGCCGATACCTGCGGCAATTGCTCTGGCAGCGCCAGGCCGCCATCAGGCGCCAAGCCTTCAAGCAGAATGTCGGAAAACGATTGGGGGGCCATGCCGCCCCGGGTTGAGCGATATTTCATAAAAGGCTTTCCACCCTTAGGCGAATCACGTTTGAGCGCACGAACGGCAAGTTTTGAATTTCCTCAAGAGCGAGATCTATGCTGCCTTCGCGCGCTTCATGAGAAAGGAAAATAATGTCGGCATCGGCCGGGCCATGCGGCTCCTGGAACATGGAACCAATGGAGATATCACGATTCGCCAGAATGCGGGCCACTTCTGCCAATACTCCTGGGCGATCGTCAACTCGCATGCGCAAGTAATACGAAGACACCACGTCGGCCATGTCGAGTACCGGTGTGTCAGCCATGGAGCCGGGCTGGAAAGCCAGGTGCGGTACCTGATGGCCAGGGTCGGCAAATTGCAGACGTGTCACATCAACCAAGTCGGCCACCACAGCCGAAGCCGTGGGCATTTCACCCGCGCCCTGCCCGTAATAAAGCGTGGGGCCGACGATATCGCCGTGCACCTGCACGGCATTCATGGCACCTTCAACGCTGGCAAGAAGCCGCTCTACAGGAATCAAAGTGGGATGCACCCGCAACTCGATACCCTGACTGGTTCGACGGGTGATACCCAACAACTTGATGCGATAGCCCAAGCGTTCCGAGTGCGCGATATCTTCCCTTGCCAGGGTTGTAATGCCTTCGGTATGCACTTTGCTGAACTGAACCGGGATACCAAACGCCAGTGATGCCAGCAGGCTAAGCTTGTGAGCTGCGTCGACACCCTCGATATCGAAAGTGGGATCGGCCTCGGCATAGCCTAAACGTTGCGCATCGGCCAAAGCCTCGTTGAACGAGAGACCTTTAAGCCGCATTTCCGACAGAATATAATTCGTGGTGCCGTTGATAATGCCGGCCAGCCACTGAATTCGGTTGGCAGTTAAACCTTCGCGAATGGCTTTGACAATAGGAATGCCACCGGCCACTGCCGCTTCAAAGGCCACCATGGCGCCTTTTTTGTGCGCCGCATCGAAAATTTCGTTGCCGTGCTTGGCAAGCAAGGCCTTATTGGCCGTAACAACGTGCTTGCCCTGAACAATGGCTTCCATCACCCACTCGCGCGCGACGGTTTCCCCACCCACAAGCTCAACCACGATATCGATATCAGGGCGACGCACGACTTCCAGCCCATCCTGCGTTACGTACACTTGATCACCAACCAGGGCACGGGCTTTTTCAACATTGCGAACAGCAACCGCCACCACTTCAATTTTGCGACCGGCACGGCGGGCTATTTCCTCTGCATTCTGAACCAGAACCTTCCAGGTGCCACCACCTACAACACCCAGCCCCAGCAAACCTACTTTTACAGAATTCATTTAATCAACCCGTCTTTACGAAACATTTCTTTAATGCCGCGCACCGCCTGTCGGGTGCGTTGCTCGTTCTCGATGAGCGCAAAGCGAACGTAATCATCGCCGTACTCGCCAAAGCCAACACCGGGTGAAACGGCTACTTTGGCTTGGGCAAGCAGTTTTTTTGCGAACTCAAGGGATCCCAGGGCACGGTATGCCTCTGGAATTTTTGCCCAGATATACATGGACGCCTTCGGAATATCAACCATCCAACCTGCATCATGCAAGCCTTTGGCCAAAACATCGCGACGACTTCGATATTGCTCGACCACTTCACGCACGCAATCCTGCGGTCCTTCCAGTGCCGCTATGGAAGCCACCTGAATCGGCGTGAACGTACCATAGTCATGGTAACTCTTGATCCGAGCCAGCGCATTGACCAGTTCCGCGTTCCCCACCATGAAACCCACGCGCCAGCCGGCCATATTGTAGCTTTTGCTCATGGTAAAAAACTCAACGGCAACGTCGCGCGCACCCTCAACCTGCAGGATTGAAGGCGCAACATAACCATCGAAAGTGATATCGGCATAAGCCAAATCGTGCACCACCAATATATTGTGCTCTTTGGCCAGCGCCACAATACGTTCAAAAAAAGACAGCTCGACACACTGGGCGGTCGGATTGCTGGGAAAACCCAGGATCATCATCTTGGGCTTGGGAATGCTTTCTTTAACCGCCCGCTCGATTTCCTCGAAGAAATCCAGGCCCGGTGTCATGGGCACGGAACGGATATTGGCACCGGCAATGACCGCGCCATAGATATGAATCGGGTAACTGGGGTTGGGCACCAGCACCGTATCGCCACGATCGAGCGTAGCCAGCATCAGATGCGCCAGCCCTTCCTTGGAACCAATGGTCACAATCGCTTCAGTATCAGGGTCGATCTGGACATCGTAGCGTCGCCCATACCAATCGGAAATTGCCTTGCGCAAACGCGGAATGCCCTTGGAAACCGAATACCCGTGCGTGCTTGGGCGCGACGCCACCTCGACCAGCTTGTCGACAATATGTTTTGGCGTGGGGCCGTCGGGATTGCCCATCGACATGTCGATAATATCCTCGCCACGACGCCGCGCCGCCATTTTGAGCTCGCCGGTAATGTTGAACACATAAGGCGGCAGGCGCTCAATACGAGGAAAATTCGTCATGATGAATCCTTGTTTTTTTCTTAAGGGGTCAGATAAAGCAAATAACCTAGTAGTTTAGCCGATTGAATACGGCAATAAAAGCGAAGCGCGTTTGCACTACAGGTTTCAGATTGCGATATGATCACTGATGAACAAAGGAGTTTTTTGTGCAACTGCAAGCTGAATCGAATCCGGCACTTAATACCGTCACGGCCTATGGCGAACGCTTCATCGAAATTAATGCGGTTTCCTACGAACATGCCGTGTATTTTGCCCCGGAAGGTCCGGTTAATACCTGGAAAGTCAGCAG
>TARA_R100000501_G_scaffold18543_2_pt1 | contig 20595 bp, 15 predicted proteins | sample TARA_R100000501 | Tara Oceans TARA_R100000501 (sample SAMEA2620120) | marine metagenome | biome: marine biome (ENVO:00000447); feature: mesopelagic zone (ENVO:00000213) & marine oxygen minimum zone (ENVO:01000065); material: "saline water (ENVO:00002010), including plankton... | reverse complement strand
GTAGCATGACTGTCATCAACATGCAAACCCAGTGTCATTTAACGCTGCCTTGCAGCGGGCACCGAACATGGCATACTGAACGCATTCCCCGAACAATAATCACAATGGCTTGAAAATGGCTGAAGACATTCTCATTAACGTTACCCCTTTCGAAACCCGGGTTGCCATCGTCGAACAAGGTGCAGTTCAAGAATTGCATATCGAGCGCAGCATTCAACGCGGCCATGTCGGCAACCTGTATCTAGGTAAAATTGTCCGTGTATTACCCGGAATGCAAAGTGCATTTGTTGATATCGGGCTGGAAAGAGCGGCTTTCATCCACGTAGCCGATTTGCGCCAGAATCGCGCCGAACGAAATGCCGGCGGGACCATGACCCCTATCGAAAAGCTGCTTTTCGAAGGGCAGTCATTGATGGTCCAGGTCATTAAAGACCCTTTGGGTACCAAAGGGGCCCGTTTATCTACCCAAATCAGCATCGCCGGACGAATGCTGGTGTACTTGCCCCATGAGCCACATGTTGGCATTTCTCAGAAAATTGAAGGTGAGGAAGATCGGCTGGCACTGCGCGAACGCGTTGTGCAGTTAATGCCCGATGACGAAAAAGGCGGGTTTATTGTGCGTACCCAGGCCGAAGGTGCAAACGACGACGAACTGGCTGCCGATGTCTCTTATTTGCGTATCCTTTGGGCCCGGATCACTACCAAAGCCAAGACGATGCCTGCGCCATCATTGCTTTATGCCGACCTAACGCTGGAGCAGCGTGTGTTGCGCGATATGGTCAGTCTCGAAACAGGCTCTATCCTGGTTGATTCACGTGCAACCGCCCAGCGCCTCAGTGAGTGGGCCGACACTTTCACCCCGTCAGTAAAAGGGCGTATTTCGCACTACAGCGGGGAACGTCCCCTTTTTGATACCGCAAATGTCGACGAGGAAATAGAAAAGGCCTTGTCACGGCGCGTCGACCTCAAATCCGGGGGCTATCTGATTATCGATCAAACAGAAGCACTCACAACGGTAGACGTTAATACAGGCGGCTACGTGGGCGGACGCAACTTCGACGACACGATTTTCAAAACAAACCTGGAAGCAGCGGTGGCCATCGCGCGGCAATTGCGCCTGCGCAATTTGGGCGGCATCATCATTATTGACTTCATTGATATGGACGATTCCGAGCATCGCGCGTCGGTATTGGCCGAACTCAACAAGTCGTTGAGCAAAGACCGCACACGCATGACCGTAAGCAACTTCAGCCAATTGGGTCTGGTTGAAATGACGCGCAAACGCACTCGTGATTCGCTGGCGCATCAATTATGCGAACCCTGCCCCACCTGCCAATCGAGGGGACATGTCCGCACGCCTCGCACCCTGTGTTATGAAATCTTGCGCGAGATTCTAAGGGAGTCCCGCCAATTCAATCCGAAAGAGTTCCGGGTGCTGGCTTCGCAGGCAGTGGTCGACCTGTTTCTTGAAGAGGAAAGCGCCCACCTGGCCATGCTGGGCGACTTCATCGGCAAGCCCGTTTCCCTTGAAGTAGAGGCAGCCTATTCACAGGAACAATACGACATCGTCCTTATTTGACGACTATTCCGTGACTGCACACTTTTCCGGATTCAAGACAATGTCGAACATCTCCTGAACCTGATTATTCGTCGTGGCGTAATAACTATAAACCCGGCCACGGGTGAGGCCACTGGTCATCCTGGCCAGGGACAGCACGACCATCTCGCTGCTGTTCGTTGCGCCCGGCCGAAAAGGCTTTGTTACGCGGGCATTGGCCGGATACAACTCGTCTCGCGTGAACTGAACCTCCTCGTTGCATGCGGCCTGATGTTTAAACACGGCACGCTGGATTTCGACAAAATCCTGTTCGAGCTTGCGTTCGACACGCAAATAAAGCGGATCTTCGATTACGTCGAACGAAAAACCCTTGTCATCGCTGGCACATCCGGCCAACACAAGCAAACTTAGTATCGCCACATATTTTTTCATCACTTTCCCGCTCTATGTCTTTTGCCAAATGCCCTGTATGGCCGCCAGCCCCGGCAATCAGGCTGCGTCACGAAACTGCATGTTATACAGCATTGCGTAACGCCCTTCCTGGGCAAGCAAAGCTTCATGGTGGCCTTGTTCCACTATTTCACCCGCATCAAGTACCACAATCATATCGGCTTTCTGCACGGTTGAGAGCCGATGAGCAATAACCAGCGTGGTCCGCCCAGCCATTAAATGCTCCAACGACGCTTGTACTTGACGCTCCGACTCATTATCCAGCGCCGAAGTGGCCTCATCAAGAATCAGAATTGGCGCATCTTTTATCAGCGCCCGCGCAATGGCCAGACGCTGGCGTTGCCCGCCGGACAACTGATTGGCATTCTCACCCACCCGGCTGTGAAGCCCACCGGACAAAGAACGCACGAAATCAGCAAGATTCGCTGCCTCGAGGGCCGCCCAGATTTCCTCTTCATTAACCTCGCGCAATGCACCATAGCTGACATTCTCGCCGATCGTGCCATCAAAAAGTATCACGCTTTGACTCACAAGCGAAAGCTGGGCACGCAAACTGCGTAACGAACATTCGCCGATGGGCTGACCATCGATAAAGATATCACCCTGAGCAGGAATGACAAACCGGGGCAGCATATTCACCAACGTTGTCTTGCCACTACCCGAGCGACCTACCACGGCAACGGTCTGCCCCGGCTTTACCGTCAATGAAACGTTGGTCAATGTATTGGCCTGGGCATCGGTGAAGCGGTGACTCACATTGCGATACTCAATATGGCCGGTCACCGGCTTGGTGAACTCGACCTTCCCGGCATCCGGCTCGGGCGTTTGGTCGATCAGGCCAAACACACTTTCGGCCGACACCAGCATCCGCTGTGTTGCGCCGGCAATATTGGTCAGACGCTTGATGGGATCGAAAATTTGCCCCAGCGCGGCCATAAATGACGCAAAACTACCGACGGTCAGGCCTTCGTTATTCGCCTGGTACAAAGCTACGGCAATAACAGCAGCCACCGATACACCAACAAAAAACTGAGTAATCGGTGACATGGCGGCATCAGAGGAAGCCGCCCGCATGGCAAATCTTCGCAGGCGCCCGCTAACGTATTCGAAACGTGACGATTCGTGATCGTAGCCATCGAACAATTTGACTTCGCGCTGCCCGTCAATTGCCTCGCCAACCACACGAGTCATTTCCGCGTTCATATTGATCGTATCGCGATTGATACGGCGCAGACGACGGATAAAAATACGCGACACATAAACGGAAAGCGGCAGCACAAACAAGACAATCAGCGTCAATTGCCAGGACATGTACAGCAACACGGCGAACAACGACACGACAATCAGGGTTTCACGCGTGATCACAGTGATCACTTCCGTTGCCAGCCCCGACACATTGCCCGCATCGATCGTGAAGCGATTCAGCAATCGACCCGTATCTCCATTGCGAAACTCGGTATCCGGCAATCCCAGCAAACGCTGAAACATTTCACGACGAATACCCAGAAGCAGATTATTGGTTATCCAGGCCGTGACATAACTACTGCCAAAAGTACATATGCCACGCAGAAGCATCAGCCCCACAACGAGCGAAGGAATCGACCAGATATACGACGGCTTCTGTCCTGTAAAACCTTCATCCAGCAAAGGTTTCATAATAATAGCCAATGTAGGCTGGGTTGCCGCACTGATCGAGAGGAGAACAAAGGCAACGACAACGGCCTTCCAGTACTTACCCAGCCTCACATAAATGCGACGCCAAAGGTCGAACTTCACTGGGTCGGCATGTGCGGGGCCAGAAGGGAATACTGAACTCAAGAAATGACTCGCTTTTATACTATGCAACAATTAAAAAAAGCCATTTTAACTGCGTGGCAGAATATGACACACGCAAGACGGTAATGTTTCACCCGATACGACCATGACAGACCTTAAACCTACCCTATATCTTCGCCTGCCCAACTGGATCGGTGACGTTTGCATGGCTCTGCCGTCTTTGCATGCCATAGTCAACAGCGGCATGCCAACCGTGATCTGTGCACGCCCTTGGGCACAAGACCTTATACGGGCATATTGCATTGAAGGCTTCATCCCGATGAGCGGGGCATGGAAAGAAGACCGCAAACGCGTTGCCAAGCATAAACGCCGACATAATCATGACCGTGCCCTGGGTTTGTTATTGCCCGACTCCCTTTCCAGTGCCTTGGTGTTCAGGTTAGCAGGTTTGCAATGTGCAGGCTATCGGGATGATGGACGCAGCCTTTTATTAAAATGGCCATTTTCCAAGCCATCACCCAGACCCCATGCAGTGGAGTCGTGGTTTATGCTGACGCGTTTGGCCCTGACCGCATGGGACTGCCCTTTGCCAGCCTTGAAACCCGACGCAACGCTTGGCTTGTCGCTCGACTCTGAACATGAGGCTGCAGCCACTGCGCTGCTGGCACGCGCCGGCCTTGAGCCCGGTGGTTTTGTCCTGATTGCCCCCACAGCAACCGGCCGTCATAAAGGCCAGGTTAAAGTATGGCCCGGATTCGACTCACTGACGCGCGCTTTGCAGGACAAAGGCTTTCAGGTCGTCATGTGCCCTCCTCCAAATGAGAAAGATGAAGCACTACAAAACGCGCCAACGGCACGCTGCCTTGATACGCAGGGATTAGGTGCTTTTGCTACACTCACGCGGATGTCTGCGCTTGTTATCTGCAATGATTCAGGTGTGTCGCATTTGGCAGCAGCGGCAAATGCCCGGCAAATCACCCTGTTTGGTGTTACCGATGCCGAACGCACGGGCCCCTGGTCACCATCGGCTACCTGCCTGGGGAAGATGGGTCAGTGGCCCAGTACCGACAGCGTGCTTCAGCACACAATGCAACTACTTAACGAACCGTCGCCAAGTAAAAAATCGTCATGAATGTGACCAACTTCCTGGCCAATCTCATCATCCCGCTTAATCTTTGCATTACGCTGTTTTTCATCGCGGCAATTTTCTTCATGCTCAGGTGGCGAAGATTGGCTTGGAGTGTGGCGCTGATCAGTCTGGCCTGGGGGCTGTTCTGGTCGCTTCCCGCCTCTTCCCTGTGGGCCGGGGGCAAACTGGAACAATTCCATCCATATACCCCGGCTGATTTGCTGCCCGAAGTTGACGCCATTGTCGTTCTGGGCGGACACACCGCCGGCGGGCGCACGAACTGGTTTGAATCGTACGACCCCGACAAAGTCACGACACGCAGCGATACCGCTGCCTATTTATTCAAGGCTGGCCGCGCGCCCTTTATCGTCCTTTCGGGTGCCGCGCTCGACGGTGGGGTCAGTGAGGCCCAGGCAATGGCCAATGCCCTGAAACGCCAGGGCATACCGGAAGACGCGCTGATTTTGGAACCGGAAAGCCTGACAACGCGGGAAAATGGCGTACTGACGGCTCAGTTATTGCAACAACGCAATTTCAAAGAAGTCTTGTTGGTTACGTCAGCACTCCATATGCCGAGGGCAATAGCCGTATTCGAAAACCTGGGCGTGACCGTCATCCCGGCGCCGTCGCCGCCCCAAATCACCGTGCCCGATGACCCCGATTTCGGCTTCTGGCTGCCCGATGCGCGCACCTTTGAGGCTGCCCGTTCGATCATCAAAGAATACGCTGGATTATTGGTTTATTGGCTGCGGGGATGGGTGTAGGCATGGAATGTCGCCCGCATTGTGGCGCCTGCTGCGTCGCGCCGTCCATTTCCAGCCCCATTCCCGGCATGCCAAACGGAAAGGCTGCCGGCGAACCCTGCATCCATCTCGACGCTGAGCTGCGTTGCGCCATTTTCAACGATCCGCGCCGCCCGAAAGTGTGCAACGACCTGCAACCCTCTGAGGAAATGTGTGGTGATACGCGTGAACAGGCACTGCGCTGGCTTGGCTACCTGGAAGACGCAACCCTTCCGTTTCGCTCCTCAAGGAGCTCGGCATATAAAGCCTCATAACGGTGCGCCACCTCTGACCAGCTATGCTGTCGGACCAGCTTCCGGCTTCCTTCCACCAACCGCATACGCAACTCGCCAGAGGCCATCAGTTGTTCGATAAAACCGGCCAGTTCCTGCGCATTTTCCGGATGCGACAACACAAGCGCATCATCGTTGTGCGTTACATACTGGGCAAACCCGCACCAGGGACTCGGACTCAGGATAACCGGTAATTCGTAGGACATCGCCTCCAGGGGCGCCATGCCGAAGCTATCATTCAATGTTGGATGCACGTAGGCATTGGCACAACTGTAGTAAGGCGTTACGTCGGACGTTTCATCCACCGTTTTAACGCGATCGGCAACCGACGGCGCATTGCGCCGAATGTAATCACGTGTTGAGGCATTACCGCCAACAACCAGCAACTTCACCTTGGCCGGCAACTGCACCAGCGCCTGCAAAACCGTATTCAACCCCTTGCGCTGAGGATTACGCGCTACCAGCAGGCATACGTAGTCGTCTTTTTCCCACCCCAGGCTCGCACGCAAAGCCTGACTTTGCTCGTGCGGCAATTGAGTTGCGGGGACAACACCCGGGGCGATCACCGGGTAAGCATCAATGTCTGCGCCATAGGCACTTTTCAACTGTTCCGCTATCAGGGCTGAAACAGCAACGACCCGATGCCCGGCACGTTGACGCACGCGCTTGTTTTCAAGCGCCAGATACGTTTGCACCCTGGGACTGAGGAAAGACAATATGCGCTTAACCGGAGATATCCTGCGGATGCGCCAGTTGTACCTGACCGGGGTGACATGGACAACCTCCACGTCGCCGCACCAGCCGTTCATGTGAGAATGAACGATGTCGAAACCCGATTGGGTCAGACGCCGCGCGCGGTTGGCAAACAAAAGTACACGCAACCAGCTTGGAAGACCCTTGCGGGTGCGCACAGGCACAAAAGGCAGGCGCAATCCCGACTCGCCGTCATACTCTCGGGCGAAAACCGTAACGTCATGACGACGCGCCAGCTCGCGCATCAGTTCGACGCCGTATGCCTCGGCACCGCCAAAACGTCCCCCGAAACGATCAACCACAAAAGCGATTTTTAATTTCTGTTCAGCCACTGCGCCGCCTGTCTTCCAAACGCGTGAGACACTTCTGTAAAAAACGAAGAATATTTGTTGATCTCGCAACAGTAACACGCGGCAATCCAAACAGGTCATCTTCGGGGCGAACCAGCCCACGTACTGTTGTCGTTGCATTGCAATAGCCCGCTTTTCGCACCATCTCGCGAATATCCGGCGTTTCCGATCCGTACGGATAACAGAATGCACCGACTTCAACGTTCAGCAAGTCCTCCAGTGCCTGGCGCGACTGACTGATTTGCTGAGACGCAATTTCCGCAGAAACCTGTGACAGATGGACATGATCCAATGTGTGCGATCCAACCTCCTGGCCTGTAGCCGCCCACTTGCGTGTTTCATCTACCGACATCAAGGGGGAGTGAGGTACGCCTTTCGGATAATCCCATTCGTTCCCGCCATCGAACTGGTTGACAACGAAATAATTGGTTGAAGTGAATCCCAGATGATTCAAGACGGGCAAGGCATGATCGAAAACATTGCGATACCCATCATCGAAAGTAATACCGAATACTTTGCCTGAGGCATCACCACGCAGATAAGGCATCAGATCGCGCATCGACAAACCACGATAACCCAAACGACTCATCCAGGTCATTTGCCGCGCAAAATCGCGCGGGTGCACCGTCAGGCCCCGGTACGGCGTGCCGCGGGGCGCTGGTATGCCAACTTGGTGGTACATCAGAATGGGTATCATGCAACGCATTATATCGGTGCAACCGTGTTTTTATAGACCTGCATCGTTTGAGTCGTAAAAGGCGCCAGCGCAAAATACCGCTCGCTGTGTCGACGGGCTGCCTTTCCCATTTCAACCGACAATTGCGGGCTCTGCGCTAGGTCGTGAAGGATCGGCACGATGGCGCCAGACTGCTGCACTGGCACGATCCACCCTTGCTCACCGTGCGTCAGGTTTTCGGGCAATCCTCCCGTATTCGTTACCAATGTTGGCAAGCCCATCGACATGGTTTCCCGACAAGCATACGACAACGCCTCAAAGTGAGAAAGTACAAAACCCACGTCACAAGCACCCAGCACATCGCGAATGTCATCAACCAAACCGGGAAAGACACAGGCATTCTGCATCCCGGCCGCAATGACCCGATCCATTCTTGGTTTGTCGGGAGGGTCGCCGGCAACCACCACACGAAACCGCGCACGCAAATCCTCGGGCAGCAAGGCAATGGCCTGCACCAGTTCCAGCCATCCTTTTTCCGTGTCTGTCCCGCCCACGCTCCCCATCACGATCAATCGTTCATGCCCGGCACCAAACCAGCGCTGGCGTAAAGCCGCTCGTCGAGGGGCATCAACCGGCGCGTAATACTGGGTATCAATACCATGCCGGATGGTCGTGCAAGGCAAAGAACCATAAGGGGATCCGGCCAACCCGCGCGCCACATAATCGCTAACGGCAATCACGTGATCAGTGCCCAGCCTTGCCCGAAGACGATGACCGAAACTGGTTACGCGGCGATCATTGTGTCGCGTCCATACAATTTTTGGGGGAGACGGCAAACCCATTCTGGCCAGCATGAAGTGGCGATGATCGGCCGACGCATTGACATGCACGAGATCAAACTTTTCCCGGCGCAAAAAACGGCGCAAGGCAAATACCTCCTGCACCAGCACCGCCGGGCGCGAAGTAAATCGCATGTCAAGGACGTTAACGCCGGGAAGATCATGAGCATAACGAAACAGGCGGCTCTGTGCCGGCGTGCCCAGCCATAGATCGTGCTCATCTCGTAACGTACGCAACAGATTCATGATGTACGTTACATGCCCGCCTCCATTGCCATGATGAATATTGGTGTACAGGATCTTCATGACTGCCCGGATTTGCGAGCCGACTGCAGATAGCGCAGTTTGCTGTATCGGAAAAAACTGCCGGCCGCCGCCGTAGCCGCCAGAATAAAACCCTCCTTGCCGTCGAGAAAGCCACGACGAATGAAATAGATGCGGACGAATGTCCAGAACGCATGGCCGGCAATACCCCCCACCGAGGTTCGACGCCCTTTCTCGTGCATCATCCGGGCGGCTGCAGACGAGTATCGATTCACCTTGTCAATCAGGACTTCCATGCTGGCATAGGGATAATGCAGAAAATGATTCTGTAAAGTACCAGGACGCGTAACCGGCACAACTTTCTCATGCACGGCCGCTTCTGAAAACGTTGCCTGCCCGCGTCGAAACAACCGTACGACATAATCCGGCCACCATCCGCAATGTTTAATCCAGCGATCTCCGAACCAGGACAAGCGTGCAATTTTATAAGCGTCATACTGCGCGTCAACCATAGTGGAACGAATTTCCCGGGCCAATTCCGGCGTAACGCGCTCGTCGGCGTCAATCGACAAAACCCAGTCCTGGGTGGCCATGTGAAGCGCCCGGTTCTTCTGGGGCCCGAACCCCGGCCAATCAGCGCTGACTTCAACACGCGCCCCCAATTCGGCTGCAATTTCACGCGTATTATCAGTACTACCCGAATCAAGCACGATGATTTCATCGGCAAACTGCACCGATTTAATGCACTCGGCGATATGAGTCGACTCGTTCCTGGTAATGATAATGACCGACAGTGTCATGCGCGTTCCCGCATTGACCGCTTCCATTGCTTCCAGGTGTTAAACAACGGCGCGACAAAAGGATTGCGTGCGACCCAGATACGGCGCCCCACCGACTGCCCACTTGTATTGCGTACTGCAAAACGATGGATGCATTCAGGATTGCTGGATGGTTTGTTCTGCCCGAACGGCATTGTTGTATACAGATACCGGTAGCCTGCCCGCCTGGCCAATTGAACATAATCATTATCGAAATAACCCTGGGGCCAACATAAATGTTCAGTGGCATATCCCAGGTGCGAGGCCAGGGTTTGACGCGATCGACTGAGCTCTTCGATCATGTGAAGATTTTTGTTAGCCTTGTCTTCACCCAGGTCCCAGCGCGTATGGGTATCAGTATGACTATGAAATTCGACAGTGCCCGATTCGGCCATTTCATGAATCTCGCTCCAGCGCAAAACCACTTCATCACTGCGGCCTGCCGCAATACGCCTTTCGCATTCGTGGTGATCAGGTGTGTCGGGCAAATTACCTGACGGGCCCAGCAAAGGTCGGACCGGGCCGTCATGAATCCATGATGTCACCAGAAAAATCACCGCATTAAAACCCCATTTCTGGAGAATCGGATAAGCCCATACCCAGTTATCCAGGTAACCATCGTCAAACGTGATCATGACCGACTTGGGCAAAAGCGGACTGCCGTTCAAATAATCAACGTATTGCTTTGTGGTAATCGATTGGTAACCATTCCACTTCAACCATTTCAACTGACTTTCAAAATTGGACGGAGAGGTGGTGATTGGCCCCGCGTTCGGAGACACGTGGTGATACATCAGGATTGGAACACTGGGCGCATTGGTAAATAACATTATGAAGATCTCCAGTTTCTTTGGCCCAGCCAATCCAGATACGCTTGTTCGGTTAAGCTTGCCATCGTCGATAGATCGTACCGATGAGCATCGTACACAAAGCGACGACCTGCAGTCCCCATTTGTCGTCGTAGCGCGGGGTTGTCGAGTAGTTTTTGCAACGCCGTGGTCAGGCCATTCACGTCTCGCAAATCAAACAAAATACCGGTTTCGTTTTCAATCATCATTTCCGGCACGCCCCCCACCCGGGTACCGACAACCGGCAACCCGCTGGCCTGAGCTTCTGCAAAAACCGTTCCGGTGGCCTCTGTTTCCGTAGCCAGGGCGAAAATATCGGCACCATTCAGAATTTGCGGCACATCCTGACGTGTACCCAGGAAATGAACACGGCGGGCCAACCCCTTTTCCTGCACAATGCCTTGCAAGGTCTCGATTAACGGCGAACCCGAACCCACCAGCACCAAATGCAGATTGGGCCGGGCACGAATCAAAGGCTCAACTGCCTCAAGCAAAGTCCGATGCCCTTTTTGCTCACGCATGACGGCCACACAGGCAATGACCACATCATTTTCCGCCAGCTTTAGCTCACTTCGCAGTGTCGAGCCTTGGGGCCAGTGACTTAAATCGATACCGGGATAGACCACCTTGACTTTTCCAGGCGGGGCACCCCTTTCAATCAGGTGATTTCGTACATATTGACTACACGCAATGACAGCGTGGGGCACCACGGTGTAAGACAGCAAAGAACCCACCCGCTTGGCCAGGTGGCGCGACCGCACAACAAGGGGAACACCGGCCAGTCGTGCGGCGGCGCCCACCAACATCGTGTCGCGGCGGCTGTTTGTGTTCACCACATCGATCTTTTGATCTGCAAAAAGTCGACGCAACTGCACGATACCTTTGGCATAGTTGACGACACCATCAGTTAACAGGGTATGAACGGCAAACCCGTCGTCCTGCAAGCGCTCGGCCAGCTTCGCATGCGGCTGGCAAACGGCCCGGACATCGTGTCCAAGCTCACGCAATCCGCGCATGACCTTGAAAATATATTGCTCTTGCCCACCAAAGCCAGTGGCCGCCTCAGAAAAAACAATGCGTAAACGGGTCATTGGTATGCAATCTCCACAGCCTCGGGAGACACCCATCCGTTCAATTGATCAAACAGTGCATCAGCCATGCGCACGCGCCATGCCTCACCCAAACGAACTCGGCAGGAAAAGTCGTGCTTGACCAACTGCAGCTCCACGGCTACACCCGACACGCCATTTTCAGGCTCGGCCCGGAACGGATTCAGCACTTTCTTCAGCCTTTCAATATCAGCATTGCCATTCAATGTAATGCGCAACGCCTGGGCGCGCGACTCACGCGCCAGTTGCAAGTCGTACAACGCATCGGCCGAAACCCGCAACCCACCCGAATACTCATCCGGACTGACCTTGCCATGCACGATGATAAGCTGGTCTTCTCGCAAGCGATGACGGTGTTGCTCATACAACTCGTTGAAAATAGCCACCTCGACTTGTGCTGACCCGTCGTCAAGCAAGGCATACAACATTTTCCCGCGCCGCGTCATGCGCGGGCGCACGGCCGACAAAATGCCTGCAAACCACTGCAAACCGCGCGCCGGCTCGAGACGCGCAAGCGGCTTGGGCGCAAAACGCCGCACCTCATCACGCCAGGCATCGAACAAATGCGCGCTGAAAAAGAAGCCCAAAGCCGCTTTTTCCTCTGTAAGCTGTGTTTGTAAATCCCAGGGCGACACTTTAGCCAGTTCGCCTTCAACGATATCGTTGCTGTCATCATCGAAAAGAGACACCTGATTGGCACTGCGCTCGGCCTGTTCCGCCGCATCGATCGCGTTGCCAACCGTTGCCAGCAAAGCCGACCGATTGGCTGAGACCGTATCGAAAGCGCCCGCGCGAATCAAAGCCTCAATGGTGCGTCGGTTGACGGCATGGCGATCGATACGCCGGCAAAAGTCGAACAAACTGCTGAAAGGCCCGCCTTCTTCACGTGCCCGGATAATTGCCTCGACCGCACTCTGCCCTGTACCTTTGACGGCGCCCAAGCCGTAGCAAATCGTGCGCGGCGGCTTTGACTGCGCCGTCCACTCGTCTTGAACCGGCTCAAAGCGGTAGTTCGACGTATTTACATTAGGAGCTTGAACGGCAACGCCATTTGCCAACGCATCTTTCCAGAACACCTGCACCTTATCGGTGTCGTCCATGTCGGACGAGAGTGTCGCAGCGATAAACTCGGCCGGATGATAATGTTTCAGCCAGGCCGTTTGGTAAGCAATCAGGGCATAGGCTGCGGAGTGACTTTTATTGAAACCGTACCCGGCAAATTTTTCCATTAAGTCGAACAACTTAACGGCCAGATCAGCGTCATAACCTTTTTCAACCGCTCCTTTCTGGAATATCTCGCGATGTCTGGCCATTTCCTCGGCCTTCTTCTTGCCCATCGCACGCCGCAGCATGTCGGCGCCACCTAGCGTGTACCCCCCGATGATCTGGGAGATCAGCATAACCTGCTCCTGGTACACAATCACACCATAGGTGCTCTTGAGTACCGGCTCCAGATCGGGATGGAAATAATCGACCTCGGCGCGCCCATGCTTGCGGTTGACGAAATCAACCACCATACCCGATTCCAGGGGGCCCGGCCGATACAGCGCCAGCATGGCAATGACGTCTTCAAAAGTGTTGGGCTTTAAACTGCGCAGCAACTCTTTCATGCCGCGCGATTCCAATTGGAAAACCGCTGTTGTATTACCTTCGCTCAACAGCTGATAAGTGGGTTCGTTATCCAGCGGCAAGGCCATAATATCGAAATCGCGCTTATCTTCATTGAAGCGCTGCACATAACGCACGGCCCAATCAAGAATCGTTAAGTTTCTCAGACCCAGAAAGTCGAACTTGACCAAACCGGCTGCTTCGACATCGTCTTTATCGAATTGCGAAACCGCGCTGGCATCCTCGCCAGACTGAGCATAAAGCGGGCAAAAATCGGTTAATTTTCCAGGCGCAATCAGTACGCCGCCCGCGTGCATGCCCACGTTTCGCGTCAGCCCTTCAAGCGGACGTGCCAAATCGATCAGGGCGCGAACCTCTTCATCCTGGTCGTAGCGCTCTTTGAAAGCCGGCTCACTCGACAAAGCACGCTCAAGCGTCCAAGGGTCGGCCGGACTAAAGGGTATGAGCTTTGACAAGCCGTCGCACAAACTATAGGGCATTTCAAGCACACGCCCCACGTCACGCACAACGGCCTTGGCACCCAGCGTACCGAATGTAGCAATTTGGCTGACGGCTTCACGCCCGTACTTTTGCTTGACGTAATCAATTACCCGCTCGCGATTGTCCTGACAAAAGTCGATATCGAAGTCAGGCATGGAAACCCGCTCGGGGTTAAGAAACCGCTCGAACAGCAGATCGTAGCGGATAGGATCGAGATCGGTAATGCCCAGAGAATAGGCCACCAGCGAGCCGGCACCCGAGCCCCGGCCCGGTCCAACCGGAACGCCGTTTTGCTTACCCCAGTTAATAAAATCGGCAACAATCAGGAAGTAACCCGGGAACCCCATATCGATAATGGTTTTGCATTCCAGACGCAAGCGTTCCAGGTACATGGGATAGCGCTGTTCCCGCTCGGCGTCATCGGGATACAGAAACGCCATGCGTTGAGCCAGACCCTCTTCCGATAACTGAACCAGATAGTCGTTCAGCGACATACCTTCGGGCGTGGGGAAATCCGGTAAACGCGGTTGGCCCAGCACCAGCGTTAAATTGCATCTTTTGGCAATCTCGACCGCATTCTGCAGGGCACAGGGGACATCGGCAAACCGGCGAGCCATTTCCTCGGTTGAAAGCAAATACTGTTCTTCCGTAAAACGGCGATGCCGTCTTGGATTAGCCAATTGCTCGCCCTGGGCAATACAAACCCGTGCTTCGTGTGCGCGATACTGATGCGGTTCGATGAACTGCACAGGATGCGTTGCCACAACAGGCAAGTCGAACTCGCCGGCAAGCTGCAACGCCGACTGCACATAAGCCTCATCGCCATCGGTTCCGCTGCGTTGCAGCTCGATATAAAAGGCATCCGGGAAACGTCGGCTCCAGTATTGCGCCAGCATCCGTGCTTCGGCATCGCGACCGGCCTCCAGTGCCTGGCCGACATCGCCGGCGCGTCCACCTGAAAGCATGATCAGGCCATCAACGTTATCCAGCCAGGCACGCTTAACTTCGGCGCGCCCTGCATACTGGTTTTCCAGCCAGGCACGCGTGAGAATTTCACAAAGCGCCAGATACCCTGCCTGATTGCGAACCAGCAATAGCGCGCGGTGAGGCTTGTCGCGATCAGCTTCGTTCTCGATCCAGATATCGCAACCGGCAATAGGCTTGACTCCCTTGGCACGCGCTGCCTTATAGAATTTGATCAGGCCAAATACATTACATAAATCGGTCAGCGCAACAGCCGGCTGGTCAAAGCCCGCCACTTTGTCTATGAGTTCAGGAATCTGCACAATGCCGTCCACCACCGAAAACTCGGAGTGAACACGCAAGTGGACGAAAGAAGGGGGCATAACGGTTTCTGTCATGAACGAATTGTACCCACAGACCCGGTTATCGGTGCATGGCCGACCAGGCTTTTTGTAAGCGTTTTACAGATACCGGCATGGGGGTGCGCAGCGTCTGGGCAAACAACGAAACACGCAACTCCTCGAGCATCCAACGGAAATCAGCCAACTGAGCATCAGGCGCACCTTTCAAGGCATTCAAGGCACGCTGGTATTGTATTAGCAACGGCGCCATATCAGCCATGAGTTGACGATCACGCTGCGGATCCGATTTAAGCTTGTCGATCCGCATTTGCACGGCCTTCAAGTAACGGGGGAAATGCACCAGTTTTTCATACGGCGTATCGCGTACAAACCATTTACTCATCAGGACCGATAACTGACTCTGCAAATCGGCATAAGCTTCTGTATGCGGCTTAGCCTGGGCCAGTTTTTTTTGCACTGCCGACCATTCAATTAAAATCTGCCCCGTCAGGCGGGCAATTTCCTGCGCCAGCAACCCTAACCGAGACCGAGCCGACTCTTGCCGTTGCTCGAAGGCCTCGCGTGAACTGGGCCATGGTTCAACCATACAGGCCTGCTCAATGGCCAGATCGATAATCTGATCGCGCAGCTCATCCTGTGTGCCAAGACTAATGTAAAGCATGCTCATGCGCGTAAGGTCCGTTAAATTCTTCTGCAAGAACTTGACCTGGTCTCTCAGCGCCAGTCGAAACAACCGCCGTAACCCCAATCTATGATGTGAACGCGCTTTGGCCGGGTCATCGAACACGTCGAGATCGCAATGGGTTTGCTTGTCCACGAGCGCAGGATAACCAATTACCGACTCGCCCTTGCGTCGAATCTCCATTAGTTCGGGCAGCTCACCGAAAGACCAGTCGGTGATATTTTCTTGCGCAAGCGCCTGCGCTACGGAATCGTCACGCACCGCCATTTTCTGGAAAGACGCTTGCGCCTGGCGACCATGCTCGGCCTTAAGCTGGTCAAGATTGCGCCCGCCGGACAACATGCGCCCTTGCTCGTCGACCACTTTGAAATTCATCAGCATATGAGCCGGCAGAGTCTCCACCTTGAAGTCGGTTCTTTGGGGCCTCACCTTCACGTTCTGCCACATGTCATCCGCAATGGCCTCCAGCAGACCCGTTTCAGGGTCACGTGCCCTTTCGAACCAGCGCTCGTAAAAATGCATTGCGTAATCGGGTAGCGGCACGCAATGCCGGCGCAACTTCTGAGGCAGTGATTTCAGCAATAACTGCACTTTTTCTTTCAGCATGCCGGGAACAAGCCATTCACAACGCTGAGCATCGATTTTATTCAAGGCAAACAACGGTACTGTCAATGTAACGCCATCGCGAACCGAGCCCGGTTCAAAATGATAATCGAGCGCCATCTCGACACCGTCCCATTCAACCTTTTTCGGAAAAACGTCGGTGGTAATGCCGGCCGCCTCATGACGCATCAAATCGTCGCGAGTCAGCAGCAAGGCTTTGCGCCTGTCATCGGCGAGCCCTTTGAACCACTTCTCCAGGGTTGCCGTTTGAAATATTTCAGCCGGAATCTGCTGATCATAAAAAGCATGGATGAGACTGTCGTCTACCAGAATGTCGGGGCGACGCGTCTGGTGCTCAAGCTTTTCGATACGCTCGATCAATTGGCGATTCTGCCGGACAAACGGCACGGTGGTATTCAATTCGCCTGTAACCAGCCCTTCACGAATGAAAATCTCACGCGCATGCACAGGATCAATCTTGCCGTAATGCATTTTCCGGCCGTTATAGACCATTAAACCGTAAACCGTGCCCCTTTCATTGGCCACCACCTGTCCGCTTTTCTTCTCCCAGCGAGGATCCGACCAGGTTCGACGCACCAAATGCGCACCAATGCGCTCAATCCAGCCCGGCTCGATACGCGCCACGCAACGCGCGAAAAGCTGCGACGTTTCCACCAATTCGGCAGCGACGATCCAACGCCCCCCTTTGCGCCCCAGCGTGGAACCCGGGTGAATCAGAAAACGAATATCCCGCGCGCCCTGATAGCGCTGCCCTTCTTCGGTTTTCAGGCCAATGTTGCCGAGCAGGCCGGCCAACAAGGCCTTATGCAATTGTTCGTATGTGGCTTCAGTCTGATTCACACGCCATCCCTGTTCGCCCACCAGCGCAGCCAACTGGCTGTGAACATCATGCCATTCGCGCAAGCGCAACGGCGACAAATAGTTTTGACGCAGCAACGCCACGAGCTTTTTCTGTGATGCCTTGTGCCTGACCTTGTCTTCATACCAGGACCAGAGTTTGACGTATGACAGGAACTCCGACTTGCTGTCTGCAAATTTCTGATGTGCGTTTTGCGCCGCGTCTCGTTCAGACATCGGGCGGTCGCGCGGATCCTGAACTGATAATGCCGCAGCAATAATCAGCATCTCGGCCAGACACTGCTCATCGCGCGCAGCCAGCACCATGCGGGCAATACGCGGATCGACCGGCAAACGGGCCAGCGCAGCACCCACGCGCGTAAGCTGATTATCCTCGTCCAGTGCGCCAAGCTCTTGCAGCAAGTGGTAGCCATCGGCCACCGCCCGGCCGGTTGGCGCCTCAACAAACGGAAAGGTTTCAATGTCGTCCAGCTTAAGCGCCTTCATCCGCAGGATCACGGAGGCCAAAGACGAACGCAGAATTTCAGGGTCGGTAAATGCGGCGCGACGTTGAAAACCCTCTTCGTCGTACAAACGTATACACACCCCGGGGCCAATCCGGCCGCAACGCCCCGCGCGCTGATTGGCCGACGCCTGACTGATGGGCTCAATACGAAGTTGCTCGACCTTGTTACGCCAGGAGTAGCGTTTAATGCGCGCCAAGCCACTGTCGACCACATAGCGGATGCCCGGTACGGTCAGCGAGGTTTCCGCGACATTGGTCGCGAGCACGACGCGTCGCCGATTGGTCTGCGGGCGGAAAATCTGCTCTTGTTCAGCCTGAGACAGACGTGCAAACAAGGGCAATACATCGATACGGCCACCATGATGCTTACGCAGGGCGTCCGCCGACTCCCGAATTTCGCGCTCGCCCGGCAAGAAAACCAATACGTCCCCCTCACCATAACGGGCGCATTCGTCTATTGCATCAACAATGGCATCAATCAGATCGCGCTCCTCATCGGAACCAAGACGCGAACGCGCGTCGTCCCGCGCGAGGGAGTCCTCATCTTTATCGCGCACCGGGCGATAGACAATATCGACCGGATACAGGCGGCCTGACACCTCAACAACCGGGGCAGGCTTGCCCCCGGTTGCAAAATGACTTGAAAACCGCTCGGCATCAATGGTGGCCGACGTGATGATCAGTTTCAGATCCGGGCGACGCGGCAGCAGTTGTTTCAAAAAACCCAACAGAAAATCAATGTTCAAACTGCGCTCGTGCGCCTCATCGATAATAATGGTGTCGTAGCGACGCAACATTGGATCGCGTTGCGACTCGGCCAGCAAAATACCATCGGTCATGAGCTTGATTGCGGTATTACGCGAGCTTCGATCATTGAATCTAACCTGGTAACCCACCCAGTCGCCCAACTCAGTGTCCAACTCTTGGGCCACCCGCTTGGCAACTGATGTCGCCGCCAGGCGGCGCGGCTGGGTGTGTCCGATAATTTTTTCACTGCCGCGACCCAGCTCCAGGCACAATTTGGGCAACTGCGTGGTTTTCCCCGAACCCGTCTCACCGCATACAATCACAACCTGATTGCCGTTAATGGCTTGGGCTATTTCCTTTCGGCGAGCACTGACCGGCAGGTCTTCAGGGTATCGAATCGGCGACAACGGGCGTGGCAAACGCGGCTGCCTGCCATTCTGATGGTTGGAAGTGCGAGGGCCGCGGCCCTTGAAAGTGTCTTTGTTTCCCGACAAACCGGATAAGTCCTGCATGAAATTTCTTATAACAGCGCAACCGGTCATTATAATTTTGACCTGAAACAACTCAAACTGCTTCCTATATTACTTCCTATGGCCGAACCCGAAGATACATTCTCTGCCCAAGACGCCGCTCAATTTGCCCCCGCACAGTTTGTGCGCTGGTTCCGCGAGGTGGCCCCTTATGTGCATAATTTCCGCGGTAAAACCTTTGTCGTGGCGTTCGGCGGTGAACTCGTCAACGATGGGGCACTCAATAACCTGATTCAAGACCTCTCCTTGCTCTCGGCGCTCGGTGTAAGGCTGGTATTGGTGCATGGTTCACGGCCGCAAGTGAATGAGCAATTGAAACTCAAGGGCCTGGATATCCGGTTTGCCCGCAACAACCAGCCAACCAACGCCGCAGCCTTGGAATGCGCGAAAGAAGCCGCTGGCGAAATTCGGCTGGATATTGAAGCGGCTTTCAGTCAGGGGCTGCCCAACACCCCGATGTCGAATGCACAGATCCGGGTGATCTCCGGCAACTTTGTGACCGCACGGCCAATCGGTGTAATCGAAGGTGTGGATTATTTGCATACCGGTGCGGTGCGAAAGCTGGATTCCGATGCCTTGCGTTCAGTACTGAATCAAAGTGCCATTGTTTTGTTGTCGCCACTGGGCTTCTCACCGACGGGTGAGGCGTTCAACCTGGCAATGGAGGATCTCGCCACCAGTGTGGCTATTGCGCTGCGGGCCGAAAAGCTTATTTTCCTGACTCAGAACCGCACGATCAAACATGATGACGGCACTGTCGATACAGAACTGGCTCGTGAAGATGCCGACGCACTGCTGGCTGAGGGCGCACTCGACGAGGACACAGCAACCTTCCTGAGCCACGCCTCGCGGGCGGTTAAAAGAGGCGTTGCCCGCGCGCACCTGCTGCCCTACACACTCGATGGCAGTGTGCTGCTGGAAATCTTTACGCACGATGGCGTGGGCACCATGGTTGTAGAAGACACCCTGGATGATCTGCGGTCAGCCACCATGGATGATGTGGGCGCGATTGTGCGCCTGATTGATCCGCTGGAAGCCGACGGCACACTCGTCCCCCGCGGCCGCGCCGTGATCGAGCGTGACGTGGAACAATTCACGGTGTTGGAACACGATGGCGTTATTTACGGCTGCGTTGCCATGATTCCCTATCCGGAAGACCGTATGGCGGAAATGGCCTGTTTGATCGTCCACCCCGAATGGCAAGGCGAAGGCGAAGGCGAAATGCTGCTGCGACACGCGGAATCCAAGGCACGAGCGACCGGAGCGCGCAGACTATTCGTACTGACCACGCGCACCTCTCATTGGTTTATCAAGCGCGGCTTTGTTCAAGGTGGCGTTGCCGACCTGCCCAAAGAACGCCAGGCGCATTACAACCGTTCGCGAAACAGCCTCGTTTTTATCAAAAAGCTATAGAATGCGTACCGCATTCCGACTGGGTACAATATCGGCTGTTGCTAAATTAATCTGTAAGAGGCGCACCTATGACACGAATGGTTCAATGTGTAAAACTCAAGCGCGAGGCCGAAGGGCTGCCCGCACCGCCCTATCCTGGGGAACTCGGTGTACGTAT
>TARA_R100000501_G_scaffold2071_3_pt1 | contig 21058 bp, 20 predicted proteins | sample TARA_R100000501 | Tara Oceans TARA_R100000501 (sample SAMEA2620120) | marine metagenome | biome: marine biome (ENVO:00000447); feature: mesopelagic zone (ENVO:00000213) & marine oxygen minimum zone (ENVO:01000065); material: "saline water (ENVO:00002010), including plankton... | reverse complement strand
GGAGTAGGAGTAGGAGTAGGAGTAGGAGTAGGAGTAGGAGTAGGATCATTTTTAGGGATTTTTTTGCGGTAATGGTAACCATTAAATTTTTGAGATTTTTTTTCAACTGAAAATTTATTCTCTATATAATCTATAGCTCTAGTGTTCTTAATAAACTCCCTTAAAATGTAATTTCTCATCGATGCAAAAGGCAATTTACACACTAATGATTGTAACTTTGTCTTATTGATTAACTTGATGTGATGACCACCCATAGCATCTATGCTTAGACCGATGCGGTCAACATGACTGATTATGTTTGTAGTTGGAATATAAAATATCAGTTTCACCCAAATCTAACGGCTTTAACGCAGTCGAGTATTTACATCCATTTGAAACAAACACCTAGCAGATATATCTAATAACCGATTTTACTTAACGTGTGCTCTAAGCCTTGAATAAAACTTATCTCAGTATCAACAGAAATGCGTTCAAAATTGCAGCCATATACGCATTCGTCTCTATACTCTGGATTCTGTTATCTGACAGACTTCTTAACAGTTTACCGTTTGACAAACAAACTCTTCATTGGCTAAGCATCATTAAAGGCTGGGGCTTTGTTATTTTAACGGCACTTCTTCTGTACGCACTCACCAGAAAGTTTTTTATCGATTCTAGTAATGCGATGAAAAAACAAATCGCCATTGAAGAAAGGTGGCGCTTTGCACTTGATAGAGCCGGTGATGGGTTATGGGATTGGCGACTCAATGAAAAGATCTACGATTATGCAGGTAATTGGTCGAACCTATTAGAACAATGTGGTGGCATCAATAACAAAGTTGAAACCTGGCTGAATATTGTCCATACCGATGATGTAACAGAACTTCAAAAAGCTATCAATGATCACATTGACGGATTAACAGATAAATTTGAATGTGAACATCGTGTTAAGTGCCCTGGACACAAAACTCAATGGCTTTTGGCTAAAGGACTAGCTACTGAGAGGGATTCTAAAGGTGTTGCTACTCGGTTTAGCGGTGTTGTAATAGATATTACCAAGCAAAAAGAAACTGAGCACGAACTGAGGATTGCAGCAACCGCTTTTGACTCAAATGAAGCGAAAATGATAACCGGCACTGATAAAAAAATAGTCAGAGTTAATCGCGCTTTCTCTTCTATCACGGGTTATTCTCAAAACGAGGTGATTGGTCAGGATCCATCTATTCTGAAATCAGGCCGTCAATCTGCCGACTTTTACCGAGAAATGTGGCGCAATATCCACGAAAAAGGCTACTGGCAAGGCGAAATATGGAATAAAAGAAAGAATGGTCAAGAGTTTCCAGAATGGCTGCGTATCAACTTAGTTAAAGATGAGAGAGGAAATGTCACAAATTACATTGCGTCATTCAATGATGTCAGTGATTTAAAACAAGCGCGTCGGCAAATCGATCATTTATCTCATTATGACTCATTGACTCACCTTCCTAACAAGTCATCAATGATGTCTATGCTTAAGGAGTTAATCGACTCTGCAAATCATTCGAGTAAATACGCAGCACTTATGTTTGTGGATTTAAAGAACTTTAAAACGCTTAACTCAGCAATGGGCCACAATATTGGTGATGTCATTCTCGAAGAATTTAGCTCTAGACTAGCGATGACATCTCAGCATATTTCTGTTGCCAGATATGGTGGTGACGTTTTTGCCATTCTAGCTAATAACATCGGCAGCGATACCGATGATGCGGCATACAACGCTCACCATCTGGCTGAATTGCTGGTAACAAGATCTGCTGAACCTATTTTAGTAAATGATTTTCAGTATAGGCCCGAGATTCGTGTTGGCATTACCGTTTTTCAGCCATGTGTAACAACATCGAATGAGATCTTGAAACAAGTTGAAATGGCTATTTACGAATCTAAAACTCTTGATACAGCTCAGATCGCTTTTTTCAATGAGAATATGCAATCAAGGGTAGAAAATCGATTCAAACTTGAAGCCAGGTTAAGAGAAGCTATTCCAGATCAACTTTTCCTGACTTATCAAATGCAAATTAATGAGAAAAATACACCAACTGGAGCAGAGGTACTAATCAGATGGCAAGATCCAGATGAAGGCATTATCTCCCCTGCCGATTTTATTCCCATTGCCGAAAAAACCGGACTGATTAACCAAATAGGAGACTGGGTAATAAAGATAGCCTGCCAAAGGTTAGCCATATGGTCATCTAAGCCAGAATTTGAGAATCTGACACTATCGGTGAATGTCAGCCTCAAACAATTTATGCAGCCTGATTTTATTGAAAAAATCCAATGCGAAATTACAGAATCGAGCATACAACCTAACCGTCTGAAGTTGGAATTGACTGAATCTATATTTGTGGAAGACTACAATATCATCATCGACAAAATGGCAAAGATTAAGGCACTAGGCATCATGATTTCTCTCGATGATTTTGGCACGGGGTTTTCATCATTGTCCTATCTAAAGAGACTGCCAATCGATGAATTAAAAATTGATCAGTCTTTTGTAAGCGATTTGATAACTAGTACCGAGAGTGAAGCAATAGTTGAAAGTATTATTCGTCTTGGCCAGAGTCTTAACATGAGCGTTATAGCTGAGGGAGTTGAAACCGAGGCACAAAAAGAAAAACTCATGAAAATGAACTGCAAGAAATTTCAAGGCTACCTCTTCACTAAACCCTTGCAAGCTGAGGATATTGAATCATTAATTACAAAGTGGAAATAATGAGGTGGTCTAGTTGAGCAATCTAACCGCCGATAAGCAAGGTATGTTTTTTGAAGCTGCAGTTGAACAGGCTTTCAATGCTGTTTTAATTACACAAGCTCAAAACGAACATAGAGATCATCCTATCATCTACGCAAACCGGGCATTTTGTAAGTTAACGGGCTATTCCCTAGAAGATTTGATAGGTAAAGATCCACGAATATTGCAAGGCCCCGAAACCAGTAAAGTCGTTATTGATGATTTGAGAGCCTGTCTGAAAACAGGTAGAAGTTTTCAGGGATCCACTATTAACTACCGAAAGGATGGTGAGCCTTATCATGTTGAATGGACGATTAGTCCAATATTAGGCAGTAGCGGAAAGGTCGAATACTACCTTTCCATACAACAAGATATTTCTAATCAGAAACTAGCTGATAAATATAATGAGTTACTGACCTCAGCATTCAACGTTACAGACGATGCTGTATTTATTACAAATAACAAAGCCAAGATTGAGTTTGTTAATGAGGCTTTTTTGCGTCTTACAGGTTATTCAAAACATGAGATGATCGGACAAAGACCATCTATACTTAAATCTGGTGAACATACCGAAGACTTCTACAAAAAGCTTTGGCAAACAATATTGTCGGGTAAAACCTTTCGAGCTACTTTCATCAACAAAAATAAAAGTGGTGAGCTTTATCACCAGGAGCAAACGATCACTCCAATTCTGGACAATAATGGTGATGTGAATAATTTTGTAAGCATCAGCAAAGATATGACCCAATGGATCGAGGAAGAAATGGCTTTTCGTGAGGAAACACGAAAAGACTCTCTTACCGGGGCACTCACTCGTAGACAAGGCGAAAGAGAGCTTGAACATCTTTTTGCTTCAAATGGCGATAATGGCCCGATTTCGTTAGCAATTATCGATATTGATTATTTCAAGAGAGTCAACGATACATGGGGCCACGACACTGGTGATGAAGTAATTCAACTAGTCGCTACAGCCATGATAAATTCCGTGCGCTCAACTGACTTTGTAGTGAGATGGGGTGGAGAGGAATTCGTAATTGTCATGACCCAATGCAGCCCAGCAAGCGCAAGCATAATGATAGAGCGATGCTGCAACGCTATTTCAAAAATTTCTCATCCTAAAGTTGGTGTAATTACTGTTTCTGTTGGCTTAGCACAGAAGGCTTCTGAAGAAATGCCTCATGAGCTTATTAAAAGAGCAGATATTGCTCTTTATCAAGCTAAAGCCGAGGGACGCAATAGAATTGTAAAGAGTTATTAGCTCATTAATTCTTAACAATTATGCTCAAAGGCATAGATATTGCTGATAATTTTATAACAAACAAAAAAGAATTCTGTTCATGAAGAAAAACTTGCCTGTTCATAATGAAGAAGTCATCTTTGATGAGGAATTGATTTCCACTACAGATCTTAAAGGCATTATAACCAGCTATAATAACGCTTTCCAAAACGTTAGTGGCTTTGAACCTGAAGAACTACTACATAAAAATCATAATGTTATTCGTCATCCAGATATGCCTTCGGCAGCATTTGCAGACATGTGGAGTAATCTCAAGTCTGGAAAACACTGGATGGGGATGGTCAAAAATCGTACTAAAAAAGGAGCTTATTATTGGGTTGATGCCTATGTGACTCCTATATTTGAAAACGATACTCTCATCGGCTATGAGTCTGTTAGAGCAAAACCCGACACCAAAACGATTCAAAGAGCTCAACAAGTTTACGATGCATTAAAGGCTGGTAAAAAGCCAAAACTTGGCAACTGGTTTCAGCGTTTGACGTTAAAAGGCCGAGTCACTTTTACTGCTTTATCCGCATTAATTATCACTGCAACAATAAGCTTTTTTGGTATGGCGTTGATTCCACCCGCTATCGCACTGGTGGCCGGTTTTCTTGCAGGTGCTTTATGTTTTTTTGCTTTGACACCATTTATTTTTATGCGTTTGGATGCCGCACTGGCCGAAGCAAAATCACAAATCGACGATCCATTAATGGCAATGATATACACCGGCAATGACGATGAAATTGGTCAATTGAGCCTTCATTCAAAGATACTTAACGCAAAATTACGAACTGTTTTATGCATGATGAGTGATACATCTCAAAAAGTTGAGAGTGAAGCATCACAAACCTTTGATGCTCAATCAGAGATCACTAAGTCAATGCTCTCCCAAGCAGATCAAACGGATCAGGTTGCAACTGCAATGACCGAGATGTCAGCCAGCATCTATGAAGTAGCGCAAAGTGCTAGCAATGCAGCAACAAAAGCCTCTGAAGTAGATGAGTTAGCAAAAAACACCTCAGCACTGTCATTTGCAGCCAAAGATGGCTTAAATGCTATGGATAATGCATTTGACGAAATCGTTGAAATGATCAATCAGTTAGACATTAGCACAAAGGCCATTACGCCGGTTATTGGTGTAATTTCTAATGTCGCTGAGCAGACGAATTTACTTGCGCTCAATGCGGCAATTGAAGCAGCAAGAGCGGGTGAGTATGGTCGCGGCTTTGCTGTTGTTGCCGCTGAAGTCAGAAGTCTTGCCAGTAGAACACAAGAATCTACAAATGAAATTGCCAGCCTAATAGAAAAGCTTAATAATGCAATGGTCAGCACCATTTCCAGCACTGACAGGCTTAAAGTAACAGCTAGTGAAAGCAGTCTAAGTGTTGAAAAATCTATTGACTCCGTGACAGAGATTACTGGGAAAATTCAAGAGTTGAACGATTTGGCAACCATGATTGCAACAGCAGTTGTAGAACAAAGTGCGGTCAGTGAAAACATGAATGAAAATATTGTCAAAATCAATTCTGATGCAGAAGCCGTGGCGAATAGCTCTGCAACATCCAGTAAAAACGCCGAAAATCTCGCTCAGGAATCTTATAATTTAAGCAATATGATCCGCCGATTTCGCTCATAGATAATTTCATCATCTCATTGTACGGGTAGCCCTGCCCTTCAGGGCGGGGTAGTTGGCTTAGTGTCAACAGCTATCGCGTAGGGTATTAAGTTTTTATCTCATACTACCCAAAAGAAATATTAATCATCACGTTCTAAAGATGTTTGCTGTTTCTCTGATAACAGATCCGATTTGTTTGATTTCTGAATTACGTTAAGCATTTTCTTGGCTGCAATTTCAATATCGTTATTTGAGTCCTGAATATGGTGAAGTCTCTGACTTATTTCAGCATAAACAGTGCTTTGTTCGTGCATCATTTGAGCAATTAGTTGATTCAATGCATTTATCTTGTCTGAGTACTTGGCAGAACCCTTTATCAATTAATTCGTCTGCTGTACTAAATCTATCGTCTTCTCTCCACCTTTGTTGCTTTCGAGAAGTTTTCCCATATAAACGCTTTGGTTTAAATCTATCTGTTATATTCACCTGCACGTTCCGGTTGATAAAGAATATTTTCAACCCTGACCTTGATGTTCTTTCCACTTGGATTAGGCCAATAGATCTCATCACCCTGTTTCATCCCCAAAAGAGCTGTTCCAATTGGTGAGAATATTGATAAGGTAGAACCATCGTCCCTGATGTCTTTGGGATACACCAGAGTGACATAAAAAGGAGTCTCAGAAGAGGATATAGATAGCTGGACCGTTGAGTTCATAGAAACTACGTTTTCAGGAAGATGCCTCGAATCTACAACCGTTGCCCTTTCTAACTCTTCTTCCAAGTTGAGCTTACGCAGAGAGTCAGGAGCTGATCTAGAGCTGAGCAGGACTTCTAGCCTCTCTAGGTCTAATGATGTAATGATAATATCAGGCTGAATTGTCATGCTAATAACCTCAACATACAAAAAAAACCAGAACGCAGTTCCACTGCATCCTGGCTAAAATAAATAAGGGATAAATAGGCCTGAACAGACCGTGATTTAATATAACTTATTGTCAGTTAATAAGTAAGTGGGAATATTTCAAATCATTCATATATTGCTAATTTTTACTATCCGGTTTCTAAGGACACTGACTGAATCGCCACCAATGATCTAGATACACAATAGCCGCTTCGAAAATCGATTTCAAAGTCTACCGGTTACTACTCATTATTAATAACCATACCGGCGTTTGGTGTTTTAAAACATCTGGATGTAATCAAACACACCCTGCCTGGTTTCAGCTCGGTCTGAATAGACTTTACGCTAATATCCGTTCTTAATTGAATAACTGGAAAAAGCTCTCTGTAATGGCATTATCATGACAATATCAACGCGAGCTGATGCTGTATTCCAAACCTAGAACTTTAAGAAATGCACTCCAGTCGTGATTGGTGTAATTAATTCATTTATCTGAAGGCATCATCACTGCTGATGATGGATTGAGACATCAAACCGTTATTAAAAACGCTTACAATAACAGTTCTTTGGTGCCCCCCCCCCCGATTGGATCGACCAACGACTTTTCGTAAAACAAATCCACCATGAGAATAGTTAATATGAGCCGTTAGTTACATATTGTTTTTCCAGCGTTTAAATTTCCGACCATTTTGGGCCAAAATGACAATTATTTTTATAATTTAGTCTGGTATTAAAATTGGCTTTCCTCAATTTCCTGGACTTTAGTGCTAGTTATATTGGCCACTAAAATACCTAATTCATACAATAACCAAATCGGTATTGCCAACATAAATTGAGAAAGAATATCTGGAGGAGTTAGAACGGCGCCAAGCACAAAGGCACCTACGATGACATAAGCTCTTGCACCTCGAAGCGCCTTAATACCAACAAATCCGGATCTCACTAATAAAACCACAACGATAGGCGTTTCGAACGCCAACCCAAATGCGATGAACAAACTAATAGCAAAGTCTAAATATCTGCTTATGTCTGTCATTATTGCCACACCTTCAGGCGCTGTACTTGCAAGAAATCCGAAGACCACTGGAAAAACCAAAAAATACGCAAAAGCCATTCCACACAACAGGAGTAACACGCTGGAGAAAACGAGAGGCCCTATTAAATTTCGTTCCTTGGTATACAAGCCTGGAGCGATAAAAGCCCAAAGTTGATAAAGCGAATGGGGCGATGACAACAAAAATGCAACCAGCAGAACCATTTTCATCGGCACTAGAAATGGCGTTGCGACTTCGGTTGCAATCATCTGACCTCCTTCAGGGAGGCTATTAAGTAAGGGGGTCGCAAGTAAATAATAAATATCATTTGCAAATGGAAATAATACTAAGCTTGTTAAAACAATACCAATAACTATTCGTAATAGACGATCACGTAACTCAACTAAATGCGAAAAAATTGTTTCTTTGGAATTCAACTAGATATACCGCTATTAAAAGGCTTTGGATCATTCTCAACGATATTATCTATCGGCGAATTTACTTGGTCGAAGCTCTTTTTTTGATCTATAGGGAGCTCATTGGTGGACTGATTTTGCTTAATAACTAATTCCACAGGCTGCATACCTTGACGTAGCTCTTCACTCAACCCTAAATCATGATCTCTTAATTCACTTTCTAATCGCTTCAGATCCGCTGTGTGCAGCTCTTTATCAATTTCAGACTTAATATTCATGGTGAATCGTTGCATACGCCCAAAAAGAATTCCTGCAGTCCGTGCGACCGCAGGCAGCTTATCTGGCCCGATGACAATAAGTGCTACAACACCAATAATAAGCAGTTCTGGGAAGGCAATATTAAACATAAGTTATCCAATACAACTCTGATTACTGAGTTTCATTTTGGTGAACTTTGGTTTCCACTGTGTGATTTGTATCATTGCTTTTCAATGTAACTGATGGGATTTCCTCATTTATCGCCTCCTTGAACCCCTTAACCGCACCGCCAAGATCACCTCCAAAATTACGGAGTTTTTTGGTGCCAAAAACTAAAGCGACAATCGCTAAAACAATAATCCAATGCCAAATACTAAAAGCCCCCATTTCCCTCTCCCGTTAATTATGTATTGGTAAAAACCATATCTACCAAGTTGGTATTTAAAAATTTACGCAACTAACTTCTAATTGAATCGTTTATTTATCTAACTCTTTTGAAAGTAAAAGTGTCTCACTAGGACTCTCCCCAAATAACTCTCTGTAATAACGCGAAAAAAGACTCATATGCCAGAACCCCCATTTCGCTGCTATATTTGCAATGGTTGTTTCATAGGGAGATGATTGCAGTTCAGAGCGAACACGATGAAGACGAAGATTCCGCATGTATTCTACAGGCGTGATCCCCAGAACTCGTGAAAATGCATGATTTAGAGTACGTCGACTAATACGTAGCTCGATACATATCTCACCTATGGTTAGACAATCACCATCAATCGATAAAGTTAAGTCACGTACACGACTGACAATATATCGATGAATACGTTGATCATAGTGTCTTTCTCTACAGTCGCCTGCATTCAGGAGCGCCTGTAGACATGTATCCAATAAATTATCTTCAAAATGGCGCAGTATGTGTTGGATATTTGGATTGCCACTACTTTTTGAAATATAATTAGTACTACTGTTCAAAGCTGAAAGTAATCTTTGTGCAACATCCGTAGGGATTATTTCAACAGGATTAACATTATTCATAAGCTTACGAAGATCAATGTCTTCAACTTGCCCGGCATACTCTTCCAAGTGGTCAGCAGAAATCACCGCTGCAGTGATTTCTGAAAAATGGGAAGTCTTGAATAGAAGCTCTCCGTTCTTGTCCAACGTTATCAATGAGTCAGATTTAACTTGTGCACCGCCCCAAGAAGCTTCACCTTCAATAATAGTAGGTATACCTATTACATATGTATCTTCTGGAGCGCTTGCTATCTGATCAACAGAACGGTTCATGCTCTCGCGAAAAATCTGCATATTACGCCCAGTGACACTCATAATAGATCCTGTAAAAGAACCTCTGTCTAACTGGGTGTAATCCTGTGACCAAAAAGGCAAAGCATCCGCTTGCTCCAAAACATCTCGTGAGGTCCGCTCAACAAAATGCATTTTTCTGTTGCCAACAGGACTCCTATTTTTTAAAAGCGCTTCTCTAAAATTCATCTTGTTCTTTCCTCTCTTGTTTTTTCGTGGACTTCAAGGTCCGGCACTTAAAAATATGCCTTATCGAAAAAAACCTCTCTCCATATTGTTTTTATATCATTAGGCTTCTGTGGGAGTTTTAGGCTATAGACACAACTTTAGGCAAATAGTAAGAGATACAGATAGCAATAAACGGCAACACCCTCAAACAAGATTTGATGAAGTTCTCATTTGGAAAGAGATCAATCTGAATAGAACATGTTTAGCTATACTTCAAATGTGCTTTCATATGTCTTAATGACTATTCTCTGAATCATACGGTTGGTATGACAGATAGATTGAGATTTAAGACAAATAAGCTGAGATTTTCTTTTTTTGCCCAACAGATTTACAACAGAGGTTCCGATAAATTAATTGTCTTTTATCATCATAAGATAAATATTTTGACCAGTTGACTTGCTCTTATCGTTCGGCCAATCATTTTAAAATGACCATGCCAGATCCGAAACGAGCACTTGTTGGTAGCTCACTTGATAACTCCAGTGAAAGAATAATTTCACTAAGCTTGCCAACCTCAGAAAAAAGAAAAAAAACGAGATTATTGGACAGTCAAATGAGATGTTGTGAGAATTAATCTTAATACTGTTTCAATTAGAACAGGTCTTTTGATAACATCAAACAAATTGAACTAACTCTTAAGGAACGAACCATGGATGGATGGGAACAAGCACTAGCCGGTCGCGATGATCTCGCTAAATATGAGGAAAATGATTTACTTCTGTTTGCCCTTGAAATTAATCAAAATATAGATGACATAGAACTAATAGCAAACGATGCATTGACCGATGGTCCAGATGACAAGAAATGTGACTTAATTTATGTCAATCGTGAATCTGGTAAAGTCATAATCGCTCAAGCATATAAAAAGACCGGTTCTACTGATTCCTCTCCACCATCGAATAAAGCGAGTGATCTAAACACTGCATCTACTTGGATACTCCAATCATCAACCTCCTCCATTCCAGATAGAATTAAAGCAGCAGCAGAACAAGTTCACTTGGCATTAAATGATGAACAAATAACTTCTGTAGAATTCTGGTACGTACACAACTGTCAGGAGTCTCAAAATGTAGATATTGAACTTCAACGTGTAGCTAGTACAGCCGATAGTCTTATCAAACGTTATTTCCCAAATGCTGAAGTTGATTCAGTTCTCTCAGCTCAAGTTGGTCGAAACACCTTAGATGCTTGGTATAAATCTACTCAAGTACCAATTTTAGTTACTGAAAGCTTTGATTTTGAGAGTCGTGGTGGCTTTTATTCTGAAGGAGATAAATGGTCGGCTTATTCCACTTCTGTGTCTGCTGACTGGCTTCATAAGATGTTTCAAGAACATGGTAAAAACCTATTTTCTGCTAATGTCAGAGATTATTTGGGTAGCCGTCGTTCAGATAAAAACATCAATAACAACATTAAAACAACGGCCTCTAATGAACCTGATATGTTCTGGGTTTATAACAATGGTATTACTGCATTAGTTAATGACTTTAACTTCACCTCTGAAGATGATTTTGGTCTCTTTACAATCTCAGGCATTGCCATTGTTAATGGTGCTCAAACTACAGGAGCTCTTGGTAGTTTAGATAATGTCGACCTTAAAAATGCCCATGTTCCTGCCAGATTTGTAAAGTGTTCCGACCAAGCTACTATCAGAAATATCATCAGATTCAATAACAGTCAAAATAAAATCGAAGCTGCTGATTTCAGAAGCAATGATCCAATCCAATCCCGACTTCGTTCTGAATTTACATCAATTCCAGATGTTGAGTACTTCGGTGGTCGTCGAGGCGGCGATGATGATGCCATGAGAAGATCAAGAAATACCATTTCTTCATACTCTGTTGGCCAAGCCTTGATGGCCTTTCATGGCGACCCGGCTACTGCATACAACCTGCGAAGCCAGATCTGGCAAAACGATACCCTCTACTCACAAATCTTTAACGATCATCTAACAGCCACGCATGCTATATGTGCATTTTCCCTGATGAAAGCTGTAGATGCTGTTAAATCTAATCTCAAATCACTTCCACAAGACACAAGAACTGCAGCACAATCTCGATACGCCGAAATGTTACGGCAACGTGGTGCCACTTTTCTACTTACTTCTGCAGTTTCTGCTGGTTTAGAGTCTATTCTCGATCGTCAAATTAACTCAGTCTTTTCGATTCGATTTAGAGACAATATTTCAGCACGCGATGCAATTGAAATTTGGAAACCAGTCGTCGATGTTTTATTGCCATGTATCCCACAACTGTCAGCTGCATTTACAGGTGGCAACATTACAAACAAAGATAACGTTAAATCAGCAATAAATGCTTTTGTTGATATGGTCGAAGCTACTAAAAATGCAAACATAGAGCTATTCAATACATTGTCTGAAAAAATTCAAAGCGACAATTCATAGGTCAATAAGTATTTGTTGAGAATCACTATATCTAACCCTTTGTTGGATTAAATGCGATAAAGAGATTCTTGGATTATGAGTAGACAGCTGCTGCATTATTCAATCTCTTTGTTTTAATATTATTCTCAGGTGTTTTTAGCTTAAAAATTTCAATCTCTTGGAATTGCACACTCTAGTGATGTTTACGGCATCAGTGTAAACAGTATCCATTTTAATTTGGGAGTTAATTATCTATTACTTGCCAGGTGTATTAATGTCTATGTGGTTGATATATTAACCTTATAACAGCCATTTATTAGTTAACTCTAACCCATGTAGTTTTTATTGAATTGCACACTTCATTTAAAACTCAGTTAATTGCCTAACTCATATAACTCATGAGGGAGCTCACTCCCATCAAATATTATTTTATTTCAGGAGTTTTTTCCTGAAGAAGCCACAAAACGATACAAGATCACCGCCACCCAATCAGTTCTACTAGACATTAAACTACTGTTTAACCATTAAATATGTATTTATTTTTAATGGTTAAGTGATTTTTAGAACGTCATAAAACCCTCCTTTGCAAACATCAAAACCTCTTTCAACAACCTGACTAGCAAAAATCGGCAAGACTCACCCAAATCGGGAAAAACCTCTCGGGATCATGCCGATTTTTACTACAGCCTAAAATTTTAACTCGCTATAGTTAGGCCGTTGCAATTTTACAACATCGGTGAGCCAGTCTTGGCCATAGGAGGAGAAATGAGAATGAATCTTGGTGCTGAAACTTATCATCAGCAACCACAAATGAATACATCCGTTCCAGATGCAATAGATTTTTCTAAGTCGAGTTCAACAAAAGCCCGATTTGCCACGATGGTTATTGCAGTCATGATGGGAATAGGAGCAGGCGGCCTATTAACTTCACAAGGTGCTAGTACAGGGGCATTGCAATGGATGTTCATTGTACTAGCTCTAATCGGTGGCTTTCTTTCCACATGGTCACCTTGCGGATACTCAAGCTTAAGTCTGCTTCGACCAGCCGGAAAGTATTCATTAAATTCGGTTATTCGCTGGACCCCGACTTTTATCACCCATGCACTGGGTTATGCTTTAGGAGCCTTGATGTTAGGCGGCATGTTGGGACTGATCAGCTGGACATTTTTTAGCGACTTACCGTTCACTTACATGGCCAGTGGTATAGCAATACTCGCTTTAGGTTACGGTGCACATCAGCTTGGTTTTATGAAAATGCCATACCCACAACGCCGGGCGCAAGTTCCTCACGATGCAAGATTTCGTTTTCGTTCATCCACTATCGGCCTATTGTATGGCTATGCACTGGGTATGAACTATCTAACCTATGTTCAAACCCCAATTCTTTACATCGTTACTGCCGCTGCATTGCTTAGCGGCAGCATTACAACGGCAATTGCCGTTATTGCCATATTCAACATCGGACGCTGTTTACCAGTTGCCGTTAACTTCCTGCCGATTAGTAACCAATCAGTACAAGCTTGGCTGGCTCGTTGGCAGGAACGTGCTGTTGAAATAGATGGGTTCCTTCTACTTTCAATTGGGTCAGCAGCCTTAATGCTTCTTATTCTTTGAAGCAGGATGAATCTTTTTTGAAAAATTAGTAACAAAAACATTAACAAAAATTAATGGTTGGAGGAGAGATATGACCATAAAAAATAGTGTAATTAGAGCTGGACAACCAAAACAATCCAAGCGTTTCGCTGTCAGTTTGGCTTTTGCTACGATACTGGCCGGTGGCACTCAAGCTGTTATAGCAGGGGGAGCTGTACCTCAACAATTGGGGTCAGAGGCGACCTTGGAGCTAATGGATACGCCAACCATTCTTGATGCACCACCAAGTGATCCCAAACGAGTCTATTTGCTCGACGCGGGCGCTTTTCATATGACGTCAACTTATTACACAATTGATGGCAATAACAACAAACTGCTCGGCATGACTGATGCAGGTAAGTTACCTCATATGATGTTAGGAGATAACGGTAACTTTATGGCTATTGCTAGCACCATGTATTCACGTGTTGCTCGGGGTACGCGAGATGACTATATCGAAATCATTGATTCCAAGACACACAGACCAATAGCTGATATTGATATTCCAGAGGGTCGTTTCCTGACAGGCGTAATGCAACGCATGGCCAGTTTGAGTGCTGATGATAAACATATCTTGTTCCAGCAGTTTTCACCTTCACCAGCAGTAGGTCTTGTCGATTTGGAAAAAGAGTCTTTCGTTAAGATGATGCCAATTCCAGACTGTTACCACTTGTTCCCTGTACCAGATCAAAAGTTCTTTATGCATTGTCGAGATGGCTCTCTTCTCGAAGTAAGCTATGACAGTGAAGGAAAAACACAACAGAAAAATACTAAGGTTTTTCACGGTGAAGAGGATTACCTCTTTAATAACCCTGCCTACTCAAACAAAACCGGACACCTTGTGTGGCCCAGTACAAGCGGTCGTATTTTCCAAGCCAAGCTAACTGCTTCGGGTGCTGAGTTTATGGAACCATTTGAGGCATTCACTAAAGAACAGAAAGCAGACATGTGGGCTCCAGGCGGCTGGCAACCAGTCAGTTATCACAATGATCGTAACGAAATATATCTGTTAGCTGATCAACGTGACAAATGGACACATAAGCTTACAAGTCGTTATGTATTCGTCATTGACGGTACCACCGGCAAACAATTACGTCGCATCGATATGGGTCATGAAATAAATGGTATAGGGGTTAGTCAAGATGCAGAACCTTATCTTTTTGCTTCTTCTCCAGGAGAACAAACTCTATACACCTTCGATGCAATCTCTGGGGAGGAACTAGGCAAAATTGATGAGCTTGGAAGAGCACCTGTATTAATTTACTTACCGGAATAAAGTGAGGAAATTATGAACTTGGTAATTAATGACGCTTCTGTCGCCGTTCTAGCCTCAATTTTTCTTGGGCTAGTATTGGCAGCCGCAGCAATTCCCAAGTTACGACACCCTGACGAATTTCAGGGTGTCGTAACAAACTACCGGTTGTTGCCATCGTTTCTGGTAACGCCTTTTGCCAGATTGCTTCCTCTAGTTGAACTGGTATGTGCAATAGCACTTCAAATAACGCAAGTTCGAGAAATGGCAGCATGGGTGGCATCCGGACTTTTTATCATGTTTGCAGTGGCTATCGCTATTAATGTTGGTCGTGGAAGAACGCATATTGATTGCGGTTGTGTCCGACGCCCAACCAGTGTGAGTCGTATAGGGATGTTTCATGTACTAAGAGCACTTAGTCTGGCTGGTGTCAGCCTTTATGCTGCTTTAGTCCCTGTAAATTTGGCCAGTCTTTCAATTGTTTCCTGGGTGATGGGATTGGCTGCAGCAGTGATGCTTACCCTTCTTTACTTGGCAGCAGATTTGATTGTCGGTCTTCCCGCCACTCGCACTAACAAACTCTAGACTTAAATTAAAGGAAATACTCTAATGAATGTTGAATTACTTATTGCTTCAAATGTTCTGCTTTGGGGAGCATTTTTAGCATTAGCTGCACTTATGCTTGGTGTCATTCGTCAGATAGGGCTGCTACATGAAAGATCAGCCCCATTAGGAGCAATGATGATCGATCATGGTCCTGATATTGGTGAACGCTCTCCAGTGTTTAATGTAACAACTATTGATGAGAAGCCACTTCTTGTTGGTCGGGCTATAACTCCAGGGCGACCGAGCTTATTAATGTTTACAGGCCCATCTTGTCCAGTCTGTGCGAAATTATTGCCAATTATTCGCTCAGTAGCTGCGGCTGAAGGTACAGATGTAATTTTGATAAGTGATGGTACTCAGGCCGAGCACCGAGAGTTTTTGAAGAATCATCCACTTCAGGGTGAGCGATATGTTGTTTCTGCAGAAATTGGCATGCGCTATCAAGTTTCAAAAGTACCTTACGGTGTTTTGTTGGACCAAGATGGTGTCATTCAATCTAAAGGTCTATGTAATACCCGTGAACATGTGGAAAGTCTGTTTGAAGCTATTCGCTTGGGTCACTCTTCATTACAGAGCTTCATGCAAGATGGAACAACAGCGCCTGCAGCAAGCTTAAGCAAAGAAACGCACGTACATTAATCTGTGGATAAACAGTTATAAAGAACTAACGGAGAGAATAGAAATGAAAAAAAATAAAGGTTTTGACTCAACTATGGAAAAGCTGGCCAGAGGCACTGCCAGTAAAACAGGTCGTCGTGGCTTTATTGGCAAACTTGGTGGGTTTATTGTGGGTGCAGGATTACTGCCCCTACTGCCAGTAGATCGCCGTGGACGGATGAAAGAAGCCAACGCAACCACTACTGGCACAATGGATAGGAGTGGTTTTCAACCACAGGATCAAGATACTCAAGCCTGTGATTATTGGCGTCATTGTTCTATCGACGGCAACCTTTGTGATTGCTGCGGTGGTACGTTAACTTCATGTCCACCAGGAACCGAGCTTTCACCTAGCTCTTGGGTAGCAAGTTGTTATAACCCCGGAGACCAGCAGACCTATCTGATTGCCTACCGCGACTGCTGTGGCAAGCAGACTTGTGGACGTTGTAATTGTCTTAACACTGAAGGCGAACTTCCGGTTTATCGCCCTGAGTTCTCAAACGACATCGTATGGTGTTTTGGTGCAAATAATGACGCTATGACCTATCACTGCACAATCTCACCAGTTGTCGGTAAGGCAAGCTAAGTTAGATAGGTATAACCTAGCATGAGAATCAGCAGCCTGTTTGTATTTTTATCAGTTGTCCTGACATTTCAGGCTGCTGACTCTTTTGCCTCTGAACTGGAAGCCTTCAAGCGTCCAGAGGGAATTCCGGCGCCATCTACCAACCCACTTACGGTGGAAAAGGCGGCGCTCGGAAAAACCCTGTTTTTTGACCCTCGCCTTTCTAGAAACCAGGAAATGTCATGTGCCACATGTCATGCTCCAGATAAACGTTGGAGTGATGGACGCAAGATCCCACTTGGCTCTGAAAGTCTTTTGAATCCGCGACGAACTCCCACTGTTTTAAACAGCGCATGGCTTACCTCACTAATGTGGGATGGACGTGCTGACACACTGGAGTCGCAAGCCGTTTTACCAATAACAACTCAGCATGAAATGAATTACGACATGTCAGAGCTGACCACTCGCCTGCAGGATGTCGAAGGATATTACCCATTATTTAAAGCCGCTTTTGGTGATGAAGTTATCAATCAGCAACGTATTAGTGAAGCGTTGGCTAGCTTCCAACGGACCCTAGTTTCTGCGCCATCCGCGTTTGATAGATGGGTAGAGGGTGACGAATATGCAGTTAATGAAAGTGTTAAACGAGGTTTCGCTCTATTTAACGAAAAAGCACAATGTGTAGCGTGTCACGCATCGTGGCGATTTACCGATGACAGTTTTCATGACATTGGTCTTAACAGTAACGATCTCGGTAAAGGTGCATTGGTCCCGCCTCAAATCATCATTATGCAACATGCATTCAAAACCCCTTCACTTCGTGATTTACCTGAAAATGGTCCATTCATGCATGATGCATCAATGAACACACTGGAAGAAGTAATAAAGCATTACGAAAAAGGCGGAATCCAACGAGAAAGCCTATCTCCAGAAATGAAGCCTTTTAAGCTGACTGAAACCGAGCGCGATGATCTTATCGCTTTCATCAACTCACTTACGGGCCCGGTACTCGGCATTAAATTTCCTGATATTCCTGAATGAATATCTCGACAACTTTAATTCAGCACATGAAAACAAAATGAAATTTTTCGCAATAGAACGTATCAACAAAATATTTTTCCATATGGTCAACAGATTAATCTTGATCATTCTTATTACAGCCAGTTTTATAACATGTGCTTACTCGATGCAGCTTCATACTGAAATCCAAAAAGAAGCCGATACCAAAGTTCATAAAATCTATTTACTACATCACGATTTTGAATTCGATGTCTACAAAGTATCTCCCGGCGACATCATAGAAATCATTAATCAATCAGATATTTCTCATAGTGTTTACATCGAAACACCTGATGAAACTATCATCAACATAGATGAAAAGCTTTATGTGCAAACACCTGGAGTTTCAGTAAGGTGGAAAGTGCCAGAATCCGGTGAGTTTACTCTGCGCTGCTGGATCCATCCAGTCATTCACGCCAAGTTGCTTATTTCGGAATCGATAGATTAAAAGGCGTGCATAAGCAATAGAGGTGGGAGATGAGAAATAAAACCGAACTTAATCCCGACAAAACTGAACCCGAGAGAAGAACAGCATTTAAACAGATATTCCGCCGTTTTGGCGTTGCTGTTGTCGGCACGTTGGCAGGACATGCCATGTTACGTTCCCGGCCAGCTATATCTGCTGAAATTATACGTCCACCTGGCGCATTACCTGAACCAGCTTTTGACTCAACCTGTATTCGCTGTGGTTTATGCGTGGAAGATTGTCCCTACGATATTCTTAAGTTAGCAAGTTGGACAGATGATGCTCCCGTTGGAACACCTTTTTTTGTGGCCAGAGAAGATCCCTGCAGAATGTGTGCAGACATTCCATGTGCTCGAGCATGCCCGACAGGCGCTCTTGACCCTTTATTAACAGATATTCGTAAAGCGGATATGGGCGTAGCAGTGCTTGTAGGGCATGAAACCTGCCTTAACTACAAAGGGATGTCTTGTAGTATCTGCTGGCGAGTATGCCCAATTCGTGATGAAGCAATAACGCTTGAAACTATTAAAAATGCCAAGGGGACGCTACAAATCCCGACAGTTCACTCAGATAGGTGCACAGGATGTGGTACCTGTGAAAAACACTGTGTGCTATCCGAAACAGCGATACGTGTTTTACCACGCAAGCTTGGTCTGGGACAACCGGGTAGAAACTCAGCTGGTCGCGACAAAGTATGATTAACTTTATCAAAATAATTTGTACTGGAATCTATAGTAAACGCTGGTTGCTTGCACGCCGGACCGTTCAACTTTTCATTCTGTTGGCTTTTTTGTACCAACTTCCATTAATTGGTGACATCGCCACAGGCAACTTATCTTCAAGTGAATGGTTTGGCACAATTCCTCTGACTGATCCCTTTATATTGCTGCAATCATTTTTAGCAGGTTCATCACTTGCCTACCCAGCATTGATAGGTGGATTAATCGTAGCAGCTTTTTATGCCATTTTTGGTGGTCGGATTTACTGTAGCTGGGTATGCCCCATAAACATGTTAACTGACGTTGCCTATTGGTTTCGTCAACGCTTTGGCATAAAAAGTAATTTATCGATTTCGAAAGGGCTCAGAAAAGCCATATTGTTGTTAGCTTTATTGCTTTCTTTTTCTGCGGGCACGCTCGCATGGGAAATAGTCAACCCAATTACTCTTTTTCAAAGAGAGTTGATGTGGGCATCAATATCAGGGTCATTATTTTTATTAGGTTTGTTTTTCTTCGATTTACTGGTTAGCCGTCGAGGATGGTGTGGGCATATTTGCCCTGTTGGAGCTTTTTATGGATTCCTCGGTCATTTCGGGCGTTTGCGTATTACTGCGGACAAACTTGAGTCCTGTGCCGGTTCGGCTTGCTCAGCATGTATAAAAGTATGTCCTGAACCACATGTGTTAGTACCGGTGGTGTCTCAAAAGGGCAACAAGGTCATCTCTGGTGATTGCACACGCTGTGGAGCCTGTCTTGATAAATGCTCAACAGGAGCGCTTTCTATGAAGATGGATTTAGGTCACAGAAGATCATTTAAAAACATCCCCATTGTGACAAAAAAATAATAACTCTTTAAAAAAAGAGGTTGACGGTGAATCGCCAACCTTTCCAAGACGAATTAATCTACCAAATTAACACTTCCACGCATCATTGCTGAATGTCCAGGGAATGAGCAGAAAAAAGTATAAGAACTATCAGCGTTTAGTGAGCCAGTTTCAAATGTAACAGAAGCATTTTCACCCCCACCAAGTATCGGAGTAGAGGCAATAACCCGAGCGTCATTTTCAGGTAGATAATCGTTCGCAAGACCCGCGGTGATCCCGGCGTTAACGATTTCAGGGACATCGGATGTTTGAGCCAATACCCAGTTATGCCCCATACCACCTTTTGGTAAACGACCAGTATGCTCAAAATTTACAGTGAACTCTCCACAGCTCAAAGGAATATTCATCGTTCGGGTACTAAAAGCCATACCATCCCCTGCACTGATAGACACTTCACAGTTATCTGCTGCAGCTACCGTCGGAAGTAAAGCAATTGCTAAAGGCAACAGTAAGTAAAATCGCATATAAATCTCCAAATTATTTAAATGTAGAGTATGTGATTTTAGTCTTGTCACTTATTAAGCATTAGCAATAATCGGCATGGCTTTGCCACTATCGCGTGTTAATTAATTTTGATTGTAACCTACTGGTCTTTTTTACGTGTATTACCACTAATTAACTGGCAACTTTAAGTAAATGATAAGAGTGCAAACACTTGGAATGAGAGCAGGACGCATATAATGTAAACGGCAATATGTATGCGGGTAGTCAGCTCTAGGTTCTTGATAGATTGTGAAGTAGATAACAGGTCAATATTACGCAACTAAAAAATCAGCAAAAAATCAAAAATCTCGTCAAATATGGGATATGTGATCAATTTTAGGGGGAGTTTTTTTAAAGAAATGGCAAATTGCTAATTTTTGCCTTCTTTCTGCCTAAGAATCCATATAGCTAATATATTTGTTTAAAGCTAAAACAATAATCAATCTCGTTTGTGTAAATTTTGTGACAAACTTGTGCCGTAGCAGTTGTCATAGTGATAGCGTAAGGCAGTTTTTAAACGTGGCGAACGTTATTAAGCTATTGATTTATAATGTAGATAATACTACCTATTAC
>TARA_R100000501_G_scaffold18372_1_pt1 | contig 22028 bp, 20 predicted proteins | sample TARA_R100000501 | Tara Oceans TARA_R100000501 (sample SAMEA2620120) | marine metagenome | biome: marine biome (ENVO:00000447); feature: mesopelagic zone (ENVO:00000213) & marine oxygen minimum zone (ENVO:01000065); material: "saline water (ENVO:00002010), including plankton... | reverse complement strand
GAATTTCACCGCTTCTTCGGTGCTGTAAGGAATACGCAGTTTATACAACGCATCCTGGAAGCCCATGATGCCCAGACCGACAGGGCGGTGCAGCAGGTTGGAATGACGCGCTTGCGGCACACTGTAATAGTTGTACTCAATAACGTTATCCAGCATACGCATTGCTGTTTTCACGGTGCGGTTGAGTTTTTCTTTATCCAGTTTGCCGTTGGCATCAATGTGTTGAACCATATTGATCGAACCGAGGTTACATACCGCGATTTCCTGATCAGATGTGTTCAGGGTGATTTCAGTACACAGGTTTGAGCTGTGAACCACACCGATATGTTGTTGCGGGCTACGCAGGTTACAAGGATCTTTAAACGTAATCCAAGGATGGCCAGTTTCAAACAACATGCCGAGCATTTTGCGCCACAGGTCGGTGGCAGGCATGGTTTTGAAGTTACGGATTTCACCACGTGCCGCTTTTTCTTCGTATTCAGCGTAGGCTTTCTCAAACGCCAGACCGGTCAGATCATGCAGATCCGGCACTTCTTCTGGTGAGAACAAGGTCCATTGACCTTCTTCAGCCACACGTTTCATGAACAAGTCAGGAATCCAGTTGGCGGTGTTCATATCGTGGGTACGACGACGATCATCACCGGTGTTTTTACGCAGATCCAGGAATTCTTCAACGTCGATGTGCCAGGTTTCAAGGTACGCACAGACTGCACCTTTACGTTTACCACCTTGGTTTACTGCGACGGCAGTGTCATTGGCCACTTTCAGGAACGGTACAACACCTTGTGATTTACCGTTGGTTCCTTTGATATGCGCACCCAGACCACGGACGCGAGTCCAGTCATTACCCAGACCACCAGCATATTTAGACAGCAGAGCATTATCACGCATCGCGCTGTAAATACCGCTCAGGTCATCCGGCACGGTTGTCAGGTAGCAAGAGGATAATTGTGGACGTAAAGTACCGGCATTAAACAATGTCGGAGTTGAGCTCATAAAGTCGAAAGACGACAGCAGGTTGTAGAACTCAATGGCGCGGGCTTCACGATCGATTTCATTAATGGCCAGACCCATTGCCACACGCATATAAAAGGCTTGTGGTAATTCAAAACGGGTGCCATCGCAGTGAATGAAGTAACGGTCATACAGCGTTTGCAGACCCAGGTAAGTGAAGCTGAAATCGTTTTCCGCTTTCAGTGCGCTACCCAGACGTTCCAAATCATAGAGGCTGAGTTCTGAATCAATCAGTTCGTTTTCAATGGCGGTTTTAATGTAAGTCTTGAAGTAATCTTTATATTGATCAGCCATTTCGCCTTGTGATGCTTGGCGAGGGCTTTGATAAACAAAGCTCAGAGCTTCACGACGGATGCTGTCCATCAGCAGGCGAGCAGCCAGGGTGCTGTAGGCAGGATCTTTTTCGATAAAGGTACGAGCAGACATGACCAGTGCTTTTTCGACGTCTTTTTCAGAAACACCGTCGAAGATATTGCGTTGGGTATCACGCAGAATGGCTGCGTTATCTACTTGAGCCAGACCTTCACAGGCTTCATCAATCAGGTTACGCAGGCGGTCGATGTCTAACGGCTGGCGAGTGCCGTCATTCAACGTGACATGCAGTTTGCTTTCATTGGCTGGTTGCGGGTGTTTACGTTCTTCTTCAGCACGTTTTTGAGATTGCTGTTCACGGTAAACCACATAGGAGCGGGCGACTTTATATTCACCGGCACGCATCAAAGCAAGTTCAACCTGATCCTGAATATCTTCGATATGTACAGTGCCGCCATCATCCAGACGTCGCAGCAGATTTTCACTTACCTGACGGGTAAGTTCGGCAACGGTTTCATGAATACGTCGGCTATCTTTGGCTGCTTCACCTTCAACGGCTAAGAATGCCTTGGTCAACGCAACAGCAATTTTGCTGCTATTGAACTCAGTGACTTTGCCGTTACGACGAATTACTTTGTAACCGGTTTCAGAGGAGGGTTGGGTGTAGTGTTCTGCTTCGCTCGCCATAGTGATTTTCCCTGCATTGTGTGGTAAGACTTAAAAAACGGCAAACCACAACAAATTGTGGTCGCAACATGATTGAACCACAAGATAATGTGTTTTTAAAGACTTAGCAAGGGGATAAGTTGCACATAAATTGTGCATTAGATGTGGATAACTTTGTGATGATCAGGCGGTAACTAAGATGCCATGCGCGATCACCGAAATAGATCCAATTTGGTGAATAAAAAAAATATTTTTTTGTTTAAAGGCTGTTAGGTAAAAATTTGCTGGGATTTATTCCCAACGAGCCGGAAAGGACCGACTCGTTGGTTGAATAAGTGGACGGAAAAATCAAAATGTTTCACTGATGGAAATGGCTGATCCTTCCAGCAGGTCTTTGATCAAATCAATTTCTTCATGATCATCGGTTTGCACAATCACTGTCCAATGATTTTCATGACTGGCTTCAACTGTTTTGGTAATCAGGGGATCATGATCGGGACGTATTGATACAGCACCGGCGATCATCATGCCAAAGGTCAAACCAAAAAAGATAAAAACCAGATAAGTGAATAACGGACTGGACTGAGTCATTTCGGGGCCACTGATGACCAGGGCAGTTGCTATGATTAAACCGAGTATCATCCCAATAAGGCCTAACCAGCCATGTGATTTCACTATGGTTTTGGCAATACCATGACTTTCTGGTTCGATTTTTTTGCTGATATTGTTGTCTTCAGGTTTGACGATATTGATGACCGTAGGCGAAATACCATTATTGACGAGTTTTTGCTTCGCAGCATTCGCTGAGTCTTTATCTCCAAAAACTGCAGCAACTCGACCAGTATGTTTTTCATCTTGAATTTCTACTTCCATATTCTTTCCTCCTGAGATACATGAAACGTTATTTCATTCGGTAAATTCGTATACCAGACTATCGTTGTTATCCTGATAAAGAAAGTATCCCAATGCCAATAAATCTTCATGTGCTTACATAAAGCACTCTATAAAAGTGACAAGTCTCATCTTAAACAATTCATTTCTGACAATGCTTAACCTATGTTTAAGTAGTGTTATTTATCGAAATTCCAAAAAAATTGATCTTAATCATTTTTGTGTCGCACTTCCTATGATATTTGTAGTCAGTAAACAGGCCATTCCTGGCTTTTGTAGCTGACCAAAAAAACGGAGGCACCATGGAACTCGACCCGCTAATACTGTCACGAATTCAGTTTGCATTCGTGGTGTGTTTTCATGCCATATTCCCAGTCTTTACGATTGGCCTGGCAAGTTTCATCGCTGTATTGGAAGCGTTGTCATTTAAGACAGGTAATCCAATCTGGCAGCGATTGTCGAAGTTCTGGATCCAGGTATTTGCCGTGGTATTCGGGATGGGCGTGGTCTCAGGCATAGTGATGTCATTCCAGTTTGGTACCAACTGGAGTAACTTTTCCTACGCAACCGCCAATTTCCTCGGGCCAGTGCTCAGTTATGAGGTTGTGACAGCGTTCTTTCTGGAAGCAGCCTTTCTTGGTGTGCTTTTGTTTGGTCGCGATAAAGTCCCACAAGGCGTGCATTTATTTGCGGCCATCATGGTGGCTTTAGGTACCTTTATCTCTTCTTTCTGGATTCTCGCTGCTAATTCGTTAATGCATACACCAGATGGACTGGTACTCCGCGATGGGCTCTATTATGTGGCGTCCTGGCGCGACTCAATTTTCAATCCTTCCTTTGGTTACCGCTTTATGCATATGGCACTGGCGTCATTTTTGACGGCTTCATTTGTAGTCGCGGGGGTAACTGCCTGGTTCATCATGCAAAAACGGGAGTTGGAAGCCAATAAAAAAGCACTTTCAATTTCCTTGTGGTTGATTCTGATTCTGGCGCCTGCACAAGTGTTGGTAGGGGATTTCCATGGCTTGAATACCTTGAAACACCAGCCAATGAAAGTCGCAGCAATGGAAGGTAACTGGGAGACCGGAACCGGTGTGCCTTTGTTGCTCTTTGCCTTGCCGGATCAGGAGAATCAGCAGAATCTTTTTGAAATTAAGATTCCTAAACTGGCCAGCTTTATCCTGACCCATGATTGGGATGGTGAAGTGCCCGGATTAAATGAAGTGGCGCCGGATAAACAGCCACCGGTATTTATTGTGTTCTGGGCCTTTAGAGTGATGGTAGCGATGGGAATGCTGATGGTATTGTTTGGCCTGGCAGGTCTCTGGTTACGCAGAGGCGGGCGCTACCTGGAAAACAGAACCTTCCTCAATGGCTTGCGGGTGATGAGTCTGTCACCGTTTATTGCCGTGTTATCAGGGTGGATCGTGACCGAAACTGGTCGGGCGCCGTGGTTAATATATGAACAGATGACTCACGCGCAGGGGTTAACGCCTTCTCTAACCGGAGGTATGGCTTTGTTTACGCTGATTGGTTATATCGCAGTGTATGCCATGGTGTTCAGTGCCGGGGTGTTTTATCTGATGACAGTATTTCGCGGCGGACTGGAAACGGCCAACGCTGAACATGTTGATTCAGATGTTGAAAAAGCTCAACGGCCAATATCTGCTGCCAATGCCAATTTAGAAGGAGGTCTGTGATGGATCAGCCATTCGATTTAGTAGTTATCTGGGCCGGAATTATTGGCTTTGCGGTAATGATGTATGTATTGATGGATGGATTTGATCTGGGGCAGGGCATTTTGTATCCCTTCGCGCCGGATGATCATTCACGCGACATTATGATGAACTCTGTGGCACCGGTATGGGATGGCAATGAAACCTGGCTGGTGTTAGGCGGTGCGGGATTACTGGCTGCCTTTCCACTGGTTTATTCGGTGTTTCTACCTGCCTTGTATATAGGCGTGTTTTTAATGTTGGCAGGCTTGATTTTCCGTGGCGTTGCGTTTGAATTTCGCTTTAAAGCGAATACCACCAAATACTTATGGGACTGGGCATTTGCCGGTGGTTCGTTTGTGGCAGCATTTGCACAGGGAGCTGTGGTCGGGGCCTATGTTCAGGGGTTTGAAACCAGTAACTTTGTGTATGTCGGTGGCGCATTAGACTGGTTAACACCCTTTACTGTTATTACTGGCTTAGGTCTGGTCGCAGGTTATGCCTTATTGGGCAGCACCTGGTTAATTATGAAAACGGAAGGTGAACTGCAACAGTGGGCGTATAAAATTACCCCAATTTTGTTGATAGCGGTATTGGCGGTGTTTGGTGTTGTCAGCTTGTACACACCGTTTGTTGATCAAGGCGTACTCAACAGATGGTTTAATGGCGTGTCAATCATCTGGTTGTTGCCAATATTAGCGCTTTACTGTGCTTTTCTGGTGTTCCGCGCTGTAAAAAAACAACAGGAAGGCATGCCGTTTGTGGCGACCATGGGATTGTTTTTATTCACCTATCTCGGCCTGCTCGCCAGTAAATGGCCTTATCTGGTGCCACCCGATTACACGCTATGGGATGCCGCCTCGGCCTATGAATCACAACTGTTCCTATTGCTGGGGTTCCTGTTTGTGATTCCGTTTGTACTGGGCTATATCGCTTGGTCATACTATATTTTCCGTGGCAAGGTGAAAGGTGGTTATCACTAATTCCTAGCCACGACCGCCCAGACAAATTGCTTCCAACACGACGCAAAAGCTGAAATTTAGGTACTCTACCTAAGCAGGTACCAACGTTGTTGGAGGCAGTTGGTCTTAATACCCTGCGGAATGCGTCTGTAACATAGCGTTCGAAGACATACGCGCACGCGCCTTTATCAGGCGTATTTTCAGTTATTGAATAGGCGGCTATGAAAGATCAACAGGCCCTGAATAAAGCCGGACGTTTCTTACTAAAACAGCTTTCCCAAAAGCAGCGAAGCCGATTGCTTCTGGCTGTTTTTATGGGTGTGTTGGCGACCGTTGCAATGATTATGCAATGGTATGCTCTGGCACAACTGACCTATGATTTAATCATCCAGCAGCAACCACTCGTTGAGCAATCCATGTTGATTTTGCTGATGGTGCTGAGTCTTATTTTACGATCAGTACTGATCAGAGCTCAGGAGCATTACTCTCAACTGGCCAGTCTGCAAGCCCGAGAATTTTTACGCGAGCAGGTCCTCAGTGGTTGGCGACAAACCAGTGCATTAATCCATAGTCAACGTTCTCCCGGTGCAGCGGCCAGTCAGTTGATTGAAGATGTTGAGTCGATGGATGGCTATTTCGCCAGATTCTGGCCGCAACAATTGCTGGCAGTGCTGACACCGCTGTTGATTTTAATCGTGGTGTTTTATTACAACTGGCTGGCTGCACTGTTTTTACTTGTGGCGGCACCGTTAATTCCGTTATTTATGATGCTGATAGGCTGGGGAGCTGAAGCGGTCAATCAACGCTTTTTTTACCAACGCCAGCGTCTGGCCGGACATTTTCTGGATCGCGTCAAACATCTCACAACGTTAAAACTGTTTGCAGCTGAGAATGAGGCTTTAACAGAAGTCGAACAGAGGAGTCAGGATTATCGTCAGGTGGTGATGAAAACCCTGAAACTGGCCTTTCTGTCATCTGCCGTTCTGGAGTTTTTTACCAGCGTCGCCATTGCCAGTATTGCCATCTATATCGGTTTTGCTCTGTTTGGCTCCATCACCTGGGGCCCGGCCGCAGATATCACATTATTCAGCGGTTTATTTATTCTGTTGCTTGCCCCCGAGTTTTTTCAGCCCTTACGAAATCTATCCCAGTTCTATCATGACCGTGCCGCGGCAATGGCAGCCGCTTCACATATTGCGAAACATTTACCCGACGATGCTACAAAGTCTCCAGCAGAGGATGTTTTTGAACTCACTGCAGACGATTCCTCTTCAATATTAATTGCCACCGATCTGTGTATCGGTTATCAGCCTGGTGATGTTCTTCAGAACCCTATCAATCTTAAGTTGAGCAATGGGCAGTGTCTGGTGATTAACGGTCCATCCGGCTGCGGCAAGACCACGTTATTGCATACCTTGGCCGGTTATCTATCGCCCTTATCCGGCAAAGTGCTTTTAAATAACCTGCCGATGGGAAAGGAAGTGATTCGTTATCTGCCTCAAAAACCGTGGATCATTAATGGCAGTTGGGCAAATAACCTTGCCGTGTTGGCCCCAGATGCAACCGAAAAGGAAATGCATAAGGTATTAAGTCAGCTAGGTTTGAAAAGTTTAATTTCATATAGAAACAATGATTTAGACAGTCAACTTAATGAACATGGTGAAGGCCTGTCAGGAGGGCAACTCCAACGTCTGGCACTGGCTAGAGTGTTACTTTCACCGGCCCCGTTGATCTTGCTGGATGAACCTACAGCCAGCCTGGATGCTGAAAGTCGTCAATACGTTCTGGCGGCGCTTGCTGCATTAAAACCGCAGTGTATTTTAGTGATTTCCAGCCATGATGCTGATGTACTGGCACTAGCCGATCACCAGCTACAGTTTGCCCGTCGGGAGAGTGACTAACGATGTCTAGCCATTCTCAAAATAGCGTTGCGCCACTGAAGTTCTGGTTAATCAAAGTGCTACAAAACCAGAAAAAGCGATTAATCATCTCTTTACTGCTGGCTTTATTAACGGCTATTTCCGCCATGGGGTTATTAGCGTTGTCCGGCTGGCTGATTACCGCTACGGCCATCACCGGTCTGGCAATTACCGCTGGCACTGCCGTCTTGTTGGATATCTACCGACCGGGTGGTGGCATTCGGTTTTTTGCCTTAAGTCGAACTGTGGGACGGTATTTTGAACGGTTGCATAGTCACGATATGGTGTTAAGAGTGATTGCTGGATTTCGACTAACCCTGTTTACCGGCCTGATGGACTTGCCGGTTCAGCAACTGCGAAATACTCAGGATGGTGAATGGCTGAGTAGGTTAACTGCGGATCTGGATAATCTCGACAGCCTGTTATTAAAGTTACTGTTACCCCCAATGGTTGTGTTATCCAGCGTGCTGTTGCTTGCTGTGTTTATCAGTTTTTTCTGGTTCACACTGGGGGTTACTTTCGGGATTATCACACTGCTGTTGGGGAGTATTTATTTCAGCTTTTTTACCCGGAAAACATCGCAGATAAGCAGCGATTATGCTCGGCAGATTAACCAGGCCCGCTCACAAACCATAGAGCATCTTCAGGGGCAACTGGAACTGCAGGCAGCACATCTTCAACAAGCGGATCAAGCAAGATTGGTCAGTTCATTGAGTGAGATTGGCAAGTCACAGCTAAAACTGAATCGACATATTGCCAACGCACAGTTAATAGTAAATATCTGCCATGGTCTGTTGGTCATCGCCGTGGCTATTGCAGCGTTATTTGCTTACCAGAATCAGCTTGTCAGTGGACCGGTCGCCGTCATGTTGTTTCTGGCGGTGTTTGGATTGGGTGAGTTACTGTTAAACCTGCCAGGCCAGCTGGGGCTGTGGGGCAGAACACGCTATGCCGCTGAACGGCTGCAACCCCTGGCAGAGCATGCATCCTCAGAGAAATCGACGCTGGCAGAGATTGAGCGACTGTCGATGATGGTGGCAGACCACCCCAAGGTTATCAGCAGCTTAGATACCGCTTTTGCTTTTGAACTTAATCCATCTGAATGTCTGTTAATAAGTGGCCGTTCTGGAAGTGGCAAGTCGACAATAGCCAATATAATGGCAGGCCTTGAAATACCGGACTCATTTATAACGCCTTATCAGTTGTTGATAAACGGCATTCCATTGCGAATCGACCAAACACAAGCCTGGCACAAGCAAATTGGCTATCTGACTCAGCGAAACAGCATCATCGCCGCGACGTTATATAGCAATCTGACATTGGGGCTGGATGAAGTCGACGAACAACTGCTCTGGGATGCACTGACTTTAGTCGAGCTGGATGATTGGGCCAAACAACTACCCAAAGGATTACACAGCTGGCTTGGCGATACCGGCAGCCAACTTTCCGGAGGGCAGGCCAGAAGGATCTGTCTGGCAAGACTACTATTAAAAGAGTCGAAACTGATCTTGCTGGATGAACCATTTAACGGCATTGATGTGGAGATGGCAGAACGCATCTGGCAGCGTTTGTATCCACAGTGGCAAGATAAAATGCTTATCGTACTAATGCATGAGCGGCCAGCGTTTTTTCCAGCAATTGATAATCAGCAAATGTTTGAAATCAATCTGGATCAGACTTGATCTCCAAAATCGTTATTGCTTGTGTAATATTGCAACTTGGCGAGTCAGAGCAAGATGTGTCAGAAAACGTTCTATCTCAACATCACCAAAAGTGAAGGATGTTGCTTGTCATTGAAAACTATGAAATATTCAATCCATTTAAATGGTACAACTACTGTAATTTCGTACCATCATAAAATCTAAAATGGATTTAAGAAATGGAGCGTGGGTCATGGAAGTAGTCTCAACCTTGATACTTACAAATGAAACATGTCAGATTAGCCCGATTAATCACGAATTATCGGGCCGTACGCCTTTTTTTATTTTTTACATCCCACGTTCTCATGAAAATAACAATATATTTAAAATGTTACATGGTTCAGGCTGTTATTCCCCCGAATTAAAAGGCCGCTTGCTAATAATTATTATTATGAGGCCACTGGCCTCATTAACACGTTGTTTGCTGTCTGGTGAGGTTTCGCTGCACGTCGTGCAAGAGCTGAGCAGATGATCGAATCGATATATTGGCGCCAAGAGTTGCGCGTGGAGTTGGCGTGGCTTAAGAAGAATCGCAAGTACCGTAGGTGGTCGGAAAAACAGCTTGTGCTGTACGAACGGCGCCTGATGTTGGTGGCATTCCAGGTACGCTCTCTACTTGAGCGGCCGAAAGTAAATGATAGCGCTCGTAGCGCTAGAATTCCTGTAATCCGGTATAAGAAGATCGGGAGCAAGCCCTTCACCAATGTTGGTGCGGGATTCCCGGAGGACCGATTTGACATGGAGAGTCCTGAGCAGTCAGAACTTGGCGTCCTCGATGTCTGCAACCAGCTCATTCATTATTACTGGATGCAAACATGGTCAGAAGGTACCGCTTTCAAGGGAATGCTTGTCTTTTCTGACTTCATGCGCCACAAGTGGGTTTATCAGCTCCTTATCGAGGACCTTATAAGCCTCTTCAGCATCTTTGCCAACGATTCATCGGCAGTCACTGAACTGAGGTTTCATTGGAGCGAGAAGAAGAAGGACTATGTGGCAAATTGTTCACGTTGAAGATTAGAAGGCTAACAATACGCGTCACACGGATGCCCTTGTCTTCGCTTCACTATGCCAAGGCCACCGGTGCGCTCAGCGTTATACGTAATGAGATATGGCAATACTAAAGCTCTGAAATATAATATATATTAAATTTAGTTTGAAATCGGTAAATAAAGGTGATACTACAATCCCATAAGCTCTAGGGTACAAACGTGTCTTTATGGTTAGATTGCTTTACGTTAATACATTTTGAATAATTAGCTCAAGGAAAGTGATTCAATGTCTGCTGAAAAGTTTAAGTTACCTTCATCCTCATATGAGGAATTGACCAAAATTATAAAAGCTTATGGGCACTTTCCAGCGCCTGCTGAGCTGGGTGAGGTAAGCAAACTGATCGGCATGGATTCCACCGTCATTAGTAGAAATGTTGGCTTCTTATTAGAATTAGCAATCCTTGAACCCGGGAAGAAAAAAACTGTAACTAGCGTTGGTCGATATCTAGCTCAGGCGCTTGAGCATGAAATGCCTGATGAAATCAGGAAGAACTGGCGTGAAATTGTTTCGGAAACCGAATTTTTAAATAAACTGATCACCTCAATAAAAATTCGTAATGGAATGGATGAAGGGACGCTGCAATCACATATTGCATTTTCAGCAGGACAGCCGAAAAAACCTGCCGTAATGACTGGGGCACGGACAGTGATGGATATACTTCGCGCATCAGAATTAATTCGTGAGCAGGATGGGAAAATTATTCTCGCCAAAATAGATGACGAAATAGAACCTGATAAGTTTAAAAACACGGAATTCGATTCTCCTAAACCAACCAGCCATTTGGGTTTTGTTACTACTTCCCCGCAGGTTTCCAACGTAGTAACTGAACAGTCCAACTCAGGCAATCCTCAAATTAAAATAAACATTAATGTAACAGTCGATTGTTCTACAGCAGATTTAGATACATTGGGTGAAAAGATAAACCGAATAATTAAAGATGTAAATCGCGAAATCCGCGAAGATGAAGAAACTGATATAGACGAATAAGCGCGGAGTAATAACTATGCCCCGCGATTTTTCACAAGCAACAGCAGAACTTACCGTATTGGTAGCAGAAGCTGTATGTATTCGGTCAAACTGTGAACAACAATTCGTTCAGAAGTTTTGTGATTTGTCAGCCGCTCAAGCTACAGCTGCACTGGCTTTGGCAACAGATATAGGTCTTATTGTCAAAGTAAATGAGACCTACAAAACAGAATCGCCATTAGTTCGGCTACTAGGCACCCCAGATGAATCAAGTAAAGCTGCTATTTTGAGGATTCTATTGGAGTGTTATGAACCATTTGTATTTTTCAGGGAACGCTTGGTCGCAACTGGAAACTCAGATACAGCAGCCCAACAAACGAAGGTTCATTTAGATTTAAATGCGCACAGGGAAGAAATAAAAGACACTCTGATCAGCCTAGGTACATATACCAAGGCCATAAATGCAAAAGGTGGTGGAGTATATGAGGCCGTAAGTGGTGAGGGCTTAAACCAGCTACAAAATGTGGCGGAAGCGTCCTCTAATTTAGCTGATGCAGAGGCTAACATCAGAATTGAAATCGGCGACTATGCCGACAGTTTAGATCGTGTAGAAGTAGTGGTTCCACTTGCAAGAGCTTTGTTAAAAGCGAAAGAAGATCATGCCAAAGAAGCTGTCGCTGAAGCTGCGTCAGCACTAGAATCTTTTCTAGCTGGATTGGCCAATAGGATGGGGGTAGATTTGCAGGGAGCAGCAGGCCTCACATCCCGGATAGACAAGTTCAGAACTAACAACGTATTGCCAAAGAAAATAACTGAAGCTGGAAAATATTTGGGGCAGATTCGAAATGCAGCTGATCACGGTGTCGATATAGACCCAGACGTAGGTAGCGTTTGGAAAATATTACCTAGCTCTGGAAGACATTATGTTTTTGTGGCTTGCGCATTTATCAGGGCTTGTGGCGCTAGAGAAAATAATCAGGACTTCTACATCTAGCCAAGAGAATCAAGGGGTCAGCCAACTCGATTTATTCTGTTCCACTTAGGGAATATATCTATGCAGAAGTTTATTTTAATATTTTTTGTCACCTTAATAGCAGGCTGTTCCACGGGAACAAAGTTTGTTGCATCGACTCACTCTATAGACAGTAATAACGCTCTTGTTTATGTTTACAGGCCTTTACAATTTGATAATGCCTTACTTAGTCCTGATCTAATCATCAACAATAAACGATTTAAAGGGATCTCAAATGGAGGATACTTCTCTCTTCACATACAAGAAGGTGAATATCAAATTAAAGTTGATTTTGGAGATAAAGGAAAAGAAAGTACAAAGACTTTCAAATTTGAGAATGGAAAGACATATTTCATAAAAGCAAACACTGGAAGAAAACCTTTGGAATACCCTTATGAACTTGTTTATTTTAGACTGGATGAAGTGGAATCTTCAATTGGGAATTTTGAAATAAAAGATACTAGGTTAATTGAGGAAATTAACTATTAACTCTAACAAAAAGCTCAAATTCACTTTGGCCAAAAAGCATGGACTTCGTTGGGACGCCGCTAAAAGCGTGGCACCCCTTAGCTAGATCTTTAAATATTTATGATCGATCACGATAAATTCCGCGACTTGGTCAAGCAACTGTATACCACGGTCAATGATTTGGAGACCATGTTCCCGGGTAGGCGTTTTACCCCGGATGGCCATATGGTTGGCAGTTTGGGTGAGTGTCTGGTGGCTGATGCATATGATCTGGAGCTTATGACGGCATCCAATAAAGGCTATGACGCTGTCACCGGAAATGGCTTAGAAGTTGAGATAAAGGCTACGCAATCCAACTCAGTTGCATTCCGAAGTCAGCCGCAGCATACAATCATCATCAAGATACTGCCTGACGGTACATTCGAGGAAATCTACAATGGGCCAGGAGCGCAAGTTTGGGATCAGTTCATAGGTAAACAGCTACCGAGTAATGGCCAATTTCAGGTCTCTCTCAATAAACTCCGGCACCTAAATCAATCTGTGGCTAAGACAGATCGTGTGCCGAGAGCCATTTAACAAGGCGCAGCATTACGTAGCCAACAAAATCAAGGGGTCAGTCAACTTGATTTATTATGAGGCCAACGGCTTCATTAAAACGCTGTTATGTTTCTTGACTACCATTATCGACAAGGGTGTCGTAATACCAAATTCAGATCGATAGGTGTTGCCATGACTTTAGTAACTGTTTCTCCCAAGTATCAGATTGTAATTCCTAAAGAAATTCGTGAATCCAAAGAAAATCAAGGGGTCAGCCAACTTGATTTACTATGAGGCCAACGGCCTCATTAACACGGCGCTAGGTTTCAATAATGTCTTGTGAACAAATAACAAAGTATTTTGATGCAACGGAATCTCGAAAGGTACGCGATGATTTGGTTTTTTCTGCAAACATAGTTAGCGAACCAAAAAGTGCTATAGATTGTGGCTGTGGTGCTGGAGCGGATATTGCCTATTTGGCGGAGATTGGTTTCACGGTTCATGGTTTCGATGTAGAGCAAGAATCAATATCAAGATGCCAGTCTCGATTCAGTGGTCTTGATAATGTGTTTCTGACTAAGTCATCGTTTACCGATTTTGAGTACCCACCTGTATCTTTGGTGGTAGCAGATGCTAGTTTATTTTTCTGCCCTAGCTCTGAGTTTAGAGATGTGTGGTCAAAAATATATCAATGTCTGCTACCGGGTGGTATTTTCTGCGGCTCGTTTCTCGGCCAAGAGGATACTATGGCTATACCTGGAGATAATCCAAGTGTTTTCTGGCCGGAGGTGACAGCTTTTGAGGAAGGTGAAGTTAAGGAGTTATTTAATAACTTAGAGGTGCTACGCTTTAACACTCATCGATCTACAGGTAAAACACCTCAAGGTGTGACACATAATTGGCATATTTTTCAAGTCGTGGCACAGAAACCTAACAAATAAAGCAACCCGACGCGTAAACGCGTGGCTTCTTGAGGCGTTAACTTAGTTCTTCGGTTTACCAGATAAATCCCCTTTGAAGTCGTCGAGTGACGCAGCAAGCAAGAGATAAAAGCTGAGGTTGTTTGAGCGCAGTGAGTTGCCGAAGCTTCTCTTGCTTGCTGCGTAACGCAGAGCAGCCGAAGGACGGCTTGATGGGGCGGTTTTTTTGGTCACTACTTTTGGCCAACCAAAAGAAGTAACTCCCCCAAGGCGAAACCTTTAACAAAAAATACTACGCCGGCTCAAACAACAACCTCAAATGCGATCGATACGCCTGCACCTGACTAATCAACGCCTGATTATCCCCATACAGACGCGCCAAAATAATCCCACCCTCCAATAAAGAGCTAAACATATCCGCTAACGCTTCGGTTGACGTTTCTAATCGCGGTCGGTACTTCTCCTGAATTTTTTCAATACGCTTAGCCATCATTTCTCGCCAGCCCAACATACCTTCGCGCATTGCATCTTGAATATCTTGATCCAGCATTTGTGCTTCATAGGTAAATACCGCTACCACACAACCAGGATGGACCGACGTTAGGCCGCCGACCATATCGGTGAATAAATTGAGAAAGATAAGCGTTTGTTGCAACGGATCTTCGCTGAGCTTGTCCGCCTGAGCTGATAGCTCATCGAACACCTCGTTATCCATACTGATATAGCGCTCGACAATGGCTCGCGCCAAATCCATCTTGCCATTGAAGTGGTAAAAGAAACCGCCTTTGGTTATTGCGGATTTCTCCAGTATTTCGTCGATAGTCGTCCCGGCAAATCCCTTCTGCAAAATGAGGGATTCCGCCGTGCTAAGAATGCGTTCTCGGCTGCTATTTGCGCGTGTTGCCACAGCTTCCTCCCTACTATCAGTTACGCAATCGTGAGTTAACTATACCGCCGGTCTAGTTAAGCGTCATGAAATTATTAATGCTGACTGCTAGCTCATCAAAAGCGGACTTAACTATCTGAAAAATTTGGCAAAAAATAGAAATGAATATTCGTACGTATAGTTCACTAGTTTCGCTGCGGGGGAAATCATACACTGGATGCCAGTTGAGTATAAATCAATACAAACTACGACTTACACATTTTTAAGGAGGAACAGACTATGTCAATTTCCGAATTGCCTAGTCCAATGGAAATATTAATGGATCCACTTAGCCTAATTGTTTTAGGCATGTTCGTATTGCTGTTTCTCAGGGAGCAACTGTTCCCTTCACGCCGACTAACTAAGGTTGCATTTTGGCTGAGTCCGGTAGATACAGTTGGTTTTACGCTGATAGGCAGTTTCGCTTTGGTGCTATTGGTCGGCGTCTCACCACAAGCGACGACGCTAATCCTGTTGATGTTAATCTTTTTCGCTATTTTTCAACATCTCAATATTCGCATGGCGCGATGGCTTGGTTATCTGAACCAGCGCCTGGAAAGCCATAGCCATCAACATGGCAAAGGCATGCACCGTTACAACTACGCTGACGTTTCCCGGTACGACATGTTATTTGGCACTTTTCATAACCCGAAGTCGCATTCTGAAAGCCGCTTTTATCTTGGCTCAAGCAGCCGGGTGTGGGAAATGCTAATTGGTAGCGACGTTCGCCAGCCAAAGCAGGAAGAGGAGACCCTATAATGAAATATCGACATGCATTACCGCAATTAGCGGACCAAATATTCTTAACCGATGGTGGTATGGAAACCACGCTAGTGTTTATTCAGGGCGTTGAATTGCCATACTTCGCAGCCTTTGATCAGCTGTGTATTGAACCAGGTCGTCAACGCTTACAAGACTATTATGTCGACTACATTAGCCTAGCAAAGCTTGCGCAACGGGGATTCATTTTAGAAAGCCCTACTTGGCGAGCCAACCGCGATTGGGGAATTAAACTTGGTTATAGCGGCAATGAGTTGGCTGAGAAAAATGGCGAAGCAATTGCCATGCTCGCTTCATTGCGCAATCGGCATGAAACGCTGGAAACACCTCTGGTGATCAGCGGCTGCATTGGCCCGCGAGGTGATGGCTATGTTGCGGACAATAAAATGTCTGCACAGCAAGCCCACGAATACCATCGCGAGCAGGTGCGTACCTTTGCAGAAACCGAGGCTGACATGGTAACGGCGATGACGATCAATTACGTCGAAGAGGCCATTGGAATTGTTAACGCAGCGCAGGAAGCTAATATGCCGGTGGTGATCTCTTTTACCACCGAGACGGATGGTTGTTTGCCCACCGGAGAATCCTTAGCGGGAGCCATTACGCGCGTTGACGCAGAAACTAATACGGGGCCCGCGTATTACATGATTAATTGCGCACATCCGGAGCATTTCCGCGATCAGCTCAAAGAGAGTGAGCCATGGATGAACCGCATTCGCGGGGTGCGAGCGAACGCTAGTCGTAAAAGTCATGCGGAGTTAGATGAGTCGGAGAGCCTGGATCGAGGAGATCCCACAGAGTTGGGTCAACAGTATCGTGAATTGCGCGATATATTTCCTAATATTACTGTGTTGGGAGGATGTTGTGGGACGGATCTGGAGCATGTTGAGGCGATTCATGAGCATTGTTGTAGGCCGCTGCGCTAGTTGTATTTAGTGTTGTTGGCTATTTGCGTAAGCCCACCTTGGAAAGGATTCCAGCGTGGGCTTTGTTTTTTGTGGTTTATGAGTTTGGTTTTTTTGCTAACTTGTGCGGTAGTATCGATTTAAGGTTTCGCCTTTAGGTTCCTACGCATCCATGCGTTCGCGGTATTTGAACTTCCCTCTCCATCAAATGACACTACTCCAAGCTGGCCTTAGGCTGCTCTGCGTTACTCACAAGCAAGAGGCACATCGCAAGAATCAAGGGACAGCCAACTTGATTTATTTTGTGTCACTTCTGCGAACACAACAGAAGATAAGCTTTTTTAGTCTCTATCCTGTTTAGCGTGATTAAGGATGAATAATTTGCCCTGGCAAGATCTCGGATATATTCAAGCCATTGCCTGGGCTGTAATTTCGATTGAACGTTGCCGCTTTGTGGTATCAAATATGTCTGAGACGATCATTAATTCGTCGGCTTGCGTTTTCTCGATAAGATTTTGCAAACCGTTTTGAACAGTTTCATGGCTTCCAATGACACTGCAATCCAGCATTTGTCCTGCCTGGGCCTTTTCCTGAGGCGACCAGTAGCTTTCTATATCCTCGATAGGTGGCTGCATCAAGCCGCGAGTACCACGAAAGAGGTTAGTGAAGGACATTTGCTGTGATGTTGCGAGGTAGCGAGCTTCCTCATCTGTTTCAGCCGCGATCACATTGACTCCAACCATAGCGTATGGCTTATCCAGTTGTGCTGAAGGTTTGAAATTCATCCGATATACCTCAAGTGCTTGATAAAGCGCTTGTGGGGCAAAATGCGAGGCGAAGCCGTAAGGCAATCCCAGACTCGCCGCCAGTTGTGCACCGAATAAGCTGGAGCCCAATATCCAGATAGGCACATTACTTCCCGATCCGGGTACTGCCTCTATTTGTTGAGCGGCATCTTTGGGTGCAAGAAAAGCCTGTAATTCCTGCACATCCTGTGGGAATTTTTCAGCATTGGCTGGATTTCGACGCAGAGCCCGTAAGGTCATTTGGTCGGTGCCGGGAGCACGGCCCAACCCAAGATCGATACGACCGGGAAATAGTGCTTCCAATGTACCGAACTGTTCAGCAATTATATATGGCGCATGATTAGGCAGCATGATGCCACCGGATCCCACGCGGATGGTATTTGTCCCAGCAGCGATATGGCCAATGACGATGGAGGTGGCGGCTGTTGTCACCCCAGGCATATTATGATGCTCTGCTACCCATATGCGTTTGTATCCCAGTCGCTCAGCATGCTGCGCATAGGTCCGGGCATCATTAAGAGCCGTTCGGCGATCAGAACCTTCGCGTACACGACCAAGTTCTAGAATGGATAATGGAATCATATGTAATTTCACCTTACTTTGTGTTGTTGTCGCTTTCTAGGCTAACTTTTGGGGGCAGGTTTATAAGGCAATCCTTAAAACGTGCACCTAACGATTAAAGATCTATGGCAAGCAAAAATACTCCACCTATAAACTACGAAAATATCTGCGTAAAATGTCTTAAAGCCTATAGTTTGTTTCTAAATCTGATCTTTCGCTCTAAGCAATCTTTCACCTAACCAATATCTAATTTTGTCTACGGTTTAACTTATAAATCCAAGAAATAGTGGCTCACGAGATAATTTCTATTGTGGAGAAGTGGCAAGAAAAGCTGAGCACTAACATGAGTGACAGCTGTCAGAGATGCAAACCATCAAGTGACAATCAGAAAGTGATCCAAAGTTATGCTCAAAGTGTTGATCTGTAATCGGACAAGCTGCCGATGCAAGTGATTAATCAGCGGTCAAGCAGCTTTTTCCCCACCTTAACAGGAGCCCGATGGTAATGCGACAACACCAGCAAACCGACTCTACGGAAACAATCTCCAATCTCGACAATCTTGCAAAGTGTGTAAGTTACTCGTTTATGGACACGCTCAATGCTGATCCTGATGCGATATCAAACGGAGCCGACCACTATCCCCGTCAAGTCTTCTCAGGCCATTATGTTCGTGTCAGTCCAACGCCACTCGAAGATCCCGAGTACGTGGCGCATAGTAAAAACCTGTTTCGCGAACTGGGTTTCGCCGATAGTTTGGCTCTGTCGACCGACTTCATGCGTGTGTTCTCCGGCAATCTCGCATACGTTCCAGAGCCGATGCGTAAGGTTGGCTGGGCGTGTGGCTACGCATTGTCCATTTACGGTACAGAATACACCCAGCAATGTCCTTTTCAGACCGGCAATGGATACGGCGATGGTCGTGCTATTTCAGTGTTAGAGACCGACATCAATGGTAATCATTGGGAAATGCAGTTAAAAGGTGGGGGCAGGACGCCATACTGCCGCGGCGCAGATGGACGCGCTGTTTTGCGGTCGAGTGTACGAGAGTTTCTGGCTCAGGAGCACATGCACGCGCTTGGGGTTCCAACCTCACGGTCTCTGAGTCTTTACGTGTCGAAAACTGAAAAAGTAAAGCGTCCGTGGTATTCAGAAGGCTCACATTCTAGAGATCCGGATACACTTATATCAGAGCCGGCAGCGATCTCGACGCGGGTCGCACCGTCTTTCATTCGGGTTGGCCAAATTGAGCTGTTCGGTCGCCGTGCTCGTAAAAATGAACATCCACAAGCAATGGAAGAGCTGGAGCAGATAGTCTTGCATCTCATCGATCGTGAGTATGGAGAAGTCATCGACCAAAACCTGAGCACACCCAAAAAAGTATTGATGCTTGCACGCGAGTTCCGAAACCGACTGACATCTCTTATTGCGAATTGGATCCGTGTCGGCTATTGCCAGGGTAATTTCAATAGTGATAATTGTGCAGCGGGTGGATTCACACTCGACTATGGCCCATTTGGATTTTGCGAACTGTTTGATCCGTACTACCAGCCATGGACGGGAGGAGGACAGCATTTCGCATTTTTGAATCAACCTGTTGCAGCGGAAAAAAACTTTCACATGTTTTGTACAGCATTGCGTCCGTTGCTGACTTCGCATCAGGACAGTCTGCGACAGCTCGACGAGATACAAAGCAGCTTCGCATCAGTAATGCAGGTGCAAATGGAGAAAATGTGGGCAGCCAAACTTGGGCTTGATACTTTTAATGAGGAGTTGTTTAGCGAACTGGTATCACTGATGATGCAAACATCCGTTGATTACACCATTTTCTTCCGCGAACTTTCTATGCTGCCGGATGATATTGGTCCACTCAAAAAAAGCTTTTACCAGAACCCGACCTATAATCTAGACCCCGAACGGATAAATAATCGCTGGGCAGAATGGCTCACAAAATGGAAAGCGCTTATCACTAAGGCCAACACGACAGAGTCTCAGCCATTTTCTCATGAAGAGCTCTCCAACAAGATGAAACAGGTCAATCCAAAATACAGTTTGCGGGAGTGGTTAGTTGTGCCTGCTTATCAGCAAGCGAAGGAGGGGAACTACTCACTCATTCAAGAGCTGCAAGAAGTCATGACAAATCCATACGACGAGCAATCGAAAGACGAAGAGGAGAAATTTTACAGGCTGAAGCCACACGCGTTTTTTGAGGTTGGCGGGCTATCGTATTACAGCTGCTCGTCCTGATTTTACGAAAATCCTTCAGGGAATAGCTAATGGCACTATCTGCAAAAGGGGCAATATATAAGGGCGAGAATTTGAGCAAAAAGCGCTTTAGTACTGCTTTGCTTCAGGTTAATGCACTGGTAAAAATGATGTGAGTAATATGATTTTCCTTTAATAACTTGGGTATGGATATGCAAAGATTATTACGGAAAATATTCATCAAAGGTGTAAGAGAACGTTCAGCACTGAAGGTAGGCTTATCTCAGCACTTTTACAAAATCATCATTATGGTTTCGTGTTTACTCGTATTTCAGCTCGAAATAATTGATAAGTTTTCGTTGAGCTTGTTCTTACCAACGTGGGGCGACTTTTTCTTTTTATTTGGCATAACTGCGATTGGAATTATCTTTTATATCGATTTTCAGATGATTAAGTCCAGGATGGAAATGCACATGACTATGAGGCAAGTTCTGCGTTACAGAAGGAGATGCACATAAGTTTAATTGCAACTCGTTCCGACGCTCATGCGTGGGAACGCAAATACAGAACAGCTAAAATTTCAATTACCAAACCCCATATACAAAAAAACGGACCGAAGTCCGTTTTTTTGTTTGGCAGAGAAGCAGGGGATTCGAAGCCTGGGTAGGCTATAAACCCATGCCGGTTTTAAGATCAGTGAATTCAAACGCTCTTAATCAATGGATTGTGACTACATTGATTTATTTTCGCCTCGCTAGTTGCCACATTAAGTGGCTGAAAGGCGTCAAAAAGTAGTGGCGATTCAACTCATAATGCAGTTTCACTAGTAACAAAAAATTGTTTCTCCATAGTGTCGATATCATCTCGTACGGAAAAACTATGTCCCAACAATTTGGGGGGATCATAAGTTAAATTGAACGAGGTTCTGTTCGAATGCAAAATTCGTTGATAAAAATCTGTGGATAAAAATATGACTAGAGAGGTTTCTGTGTTCCGTGAAATATATGAATCAATTTTAGATATTAATGGTAAAAGAGATTTGTCCATAATTCTTCCTTTTATGTAAGGACTAACGGTAGCCGAGCGGCACGATCTCGCTGTGATTAAGCCTAATAGGACACAAGGATTTTCGCCGGTCTTGTATGGAGCATGCGGGTAGGGATTAGGTCGCCAATACACTACGCATCTTAAGTAAAAGTAGCTCTCCACTGTGTTCATCGCGCTGAGCTGAGACCTGCCATACCTTGTTCACTGCCATGCGGATTAATCTGCTAGAGATCTCGTTGCTGATGTTAGCTAGCAATGCGCTGACCTTCTGTGCGTCAACGTACATCGCTATTACTTTATCTTGGCATTTGGCTATTAAGGGAACGTTTTGAGTGCTTGGCACATATCTAAATACATGGGCCGTTGTAAGCAGTTTCTAACAAAGTGGTAGGAATGACATTGTTTAGAACAACGAGATGTTGATGTGGAGTGGCGGAGACAGAATTTGGAGGTGTCAGTATAAAAGGGTTGCATAGACACGAGGATGTAGCCTGAAACAATTTCTAAATACAGAACAGCTAAAATCGCAATTACCAAACCTTAGATACAAAAAAACGGACCGAAGTCCGTTAGTTTGTTTGGCGGAGGGACAGGGATTCGAACCCTGGGTAGGCTATAAACCCACGCCGGTTTTCAAGACCGGTGCATTCAACCGCTCTGCCATCCCTCC
>TARA_R100000501_G_scaffold16059_1_pt1 | contig 23045 bp, 20 predicted proteins | sample TARA_R100000501 | Tara Oceans TARA_R100000501 (sample SAMEA2620120) | marine metagenome | biome: marine biome (ENVO:00000447); feature: mesopelagic zone (ENVO:00000213) & marine oxygen minimum zone (ENVO:01000065); material: "saline water (ENVO:00002010), including plankton... | reverse complement strand
GAGAAAGCTTGCCTTACATCCGCGCAATCTACCGACACGCCAATTCGGATCTCACCCCGGTTCAAAGGGATTAATCCTTGAGGGAAAGGGGGGAGAAGTTTTTACCCACCAATCCCCGAAAAGAAGGCGGCCAATACCTCAATGCACTGATAAGAAATAGTTTTCTAAGGAAATCGCCAGCAAGTCGAGCCCGGGCACCATGAGTCCATAGCTGAAGATCGGCCTATCATTTTGCCTGGGCAACCGGATCGGGGCGCCTGCGAGCGGTCGGCAACGGTGGATGAAGTAAAGAAATCTAAACCGTGCTTGCTCTGCAAATAGTCTGTCATGACGAATTAGAAATTTGTCATGCCGCGCAGCACGCGCATGGGAGGCGGATTTAACCTTCCAACTGCACGGACCGCAAAGTTCAGGAAATCAACATTGGCTACGTACGTAGGTTGCCGACCCAGTCAAAGGCGGTATGCCACAATGCTGAAACGGCCACCGTAACCTGCTCTAGGCCATCCTGCAGCCCTGGGGTATGATCGGCGATGAGGATGCCACTCCCAAAGGCGGCCAGTACCAAGAGACTAAACAGCAGCTTACCGGATGCATGCTTTGGCATGGTAGAGGTGCTTTGGGTCAGTTGATCTTCGACCCTTTGAAGGACGTCCGCCATACGCGCGACTTCTCCCGCATTCGAGCCTTCGACGATCCGTCCTTCCAGCGTTGCCATACGGCGACGCAAATCTTCGAATGCTTCCATGAGTATCCGCGCGGGACTGGGCTCTCCTGCATTGTTAGTTGAAGCGGCAGCTTTTTTAGAAACTGGCTCCACCGCCGGCCGCTTGGGCTGAGCGGGAGGCGCTGTGACAGAAGTATCGTGAACGACCTGGGCTTGCATTGGAGCCTCCACAAATGCTTTAGACGAAATTACAAAGGTGAGAGCAGAACGTCGTTCGGCCACCAAGCCAAGACGCCACCCCCCTTATGTACTAAGGTGCCTGCAAGGACCCCTTTGCGGCAACCGATACTATCGGGCTACTCCGTATAGGTAGGATCACCCAATCCAACGATCCTGACATCGCAGGCCTCAAGGCAGATACACGAGGGCTCCCATTGATGCGGGCAAGAGCTTGCCGGGAAGTGAGGTTTATCGTTGTTGCCATGGCACGCCTACAACCGAAGACCTGCAGTCAAGCGCAGATCGACGATCCAGCCAAAAAGGGAAGCGCCCCAGTTTGGCCAGGCGCCTTGCCTAATATTTCGCTGGTCAGGTACGGCATAGCTGTGTTTAAAAATGCAGGTGAGCATCGATAAATACAGCATCAAGAATGCTTTATAAGTTACTGTAATACAAAAGGAATACAGCATGCCGATACTACGATCTAGGAAGTTCTTTGCGATATTGATCATGATGGTCGGCCTTGCAGCCTGTGGTTTCACACCTGTTTACGGCACCGGCTCTGAAACAGGAGAAATCCTATCCGACATTCACGTGACCGCTCCTAACAATCGTCAAGAATACCTATTGGTCCGAAATCTCGAAGAGCAACTCGGCCGAAACTCCAGCGCACAACATGTTCTTAGGTACAATATATCCTTATCAGAGCAAGGCTTAGGCCTTACTGGGGCGAGCCGAGTTCATGTACTAGGAAGTGTAAGTTACCAATTGGTCTCGCAAGACAGCGGCCAAGTCATTGCCTCCGGTTTGGTAGACTCATTCACCGCATTTTATGTTAAAGACCGACTGAGCGAGTCTGCTCAACGTGATGCAACCGATCGTTTGATGAAAATCCTTGCCGATAAGCTCATCACAGACCTGTCGCTCAAAATAGTCATGTGAACTGTAATGCGCGGCTCTCCCCAATGCGGAAAAAGGGGGGGCAAGACGGTGAACAGAGCCTCCCAATAGGCGAGAGAACGTTGGCACTCTTCCAGTCAGGGTAAATGAGTGACCAGCTTTTAAAAGTGCATATCCCCGTTGCTGATGAAGCTTTTCAAAGGCAGGCGAGGAATGAACTCCCCAACATCGTAATAAGCAACCTCGGCCGCGATCGCTTCCATGAGTTAAACACGCCTCACATACGCTCTTACCCCTAAATCCAACGCCTTATTATCGCCTAGGTTTTTTGGTCTAGGCTAGAAAAGCCCATCCGGGTCAGGATGCGGGTGCGTGGGGCAAGCGAGAAAGAGACAGATGAGTCCGATCTACACTTTTGATGACTTCATTGACATGCTGGGCCGCCGTACGGGGGTAATCATTACGGTCATTGTACTAGGGTGCATCGCATCGGTCTTTTGGGCCTTATCAAGGCCGTATGACTATCAGTCTAGCGCAACTATCCAGATCAAACTGCCTAAAATCGACGACAATCTGGCGCCGTCAACCGTGGGAGGTTCATCGGGGCGGCGTTTGCAGTTGATCGAACAACAGTTGCTGGCGCGAAAAAACCTCATCGATCTCATCAAGGAATATGACCTTTATGCAGATCTTACCGCCTTATCCATGACTGAAAAAGTTGATCTTTTGCGCAGTTCGGTGGCAATCTCATGGGTAGCGGCCCCAGATGATGGCGATAGAAACGGCCCTCAGTTCTCGGCGATGACTTTCACCGCCACGATGGAGGACCCAGCCGATGCGCAAGCTCTGGCGCATGAGTTTGCCGAGCGCACCCAGGGGCTCGCTGCTGCACAGCGCCGCGCGCAGACCCGGGATGCCTTGGAGTTCTTTCAACTTCGAGAAGAGAACCTGATCCGCAACATCGCCGCACTTGAGAAAGAGCGCGTTGATTTTCGGGTCGCGAATGACCTCTCGCTCGAAGGTAGTCGTAGCTTCCGTCAGAGGGAAATTGGCAACCTAAACGAAGCGATCCTTGAGCTGGACCGCGAGATAATTTCCGCCCAACTGGCCCGCGACCGTGTTAACCCCAACGCCCGCGCGGCTACTGTTGCCCGCGAACAAACTGAATTGGCAGCGGCACTGGAAAGCCTGACGACGCAACGCAATGTGCTGCAAGATCAACGCGACGCCCTGAGGGCCAGCTTGCAAACCACGCCTGAAGTTGATCGAGAAATGACCCAGTTCGAGCGGCGCTTAGACCAACTGCAAACCCAGCTGCAGTTGATTACCGAGCGGCGCAATGAGGCGGAGGTCGGCTTTTCGCTAGAAGCCGATGAGGGCAGCGAGAGACTGATCACCCTAGAAGCGGCTGAACTGCCGGAGTTTCCGATTTCATCCAGCCGCGGGCAACATCTTGTCATCGGTGGAATAGCAAGTGTGGCTCTGGCGCTTATCATAGCCTATTTAATGGAGTTGCGTCGACCGATCCTGCGCTCTGCTGAGCAAATGGAGCGGGAAATAGGGCTGATGCCCGTCGTTTCGATCCCCGATCTTAGCCCTCCTAAAAAAAAATCTATCTTGGACAAGGTCTGGCGGAAGCGCTCAAAAGACCACAGTGGTCGGCGGGTGCGCTAAGGTAGCTCACACCCCAAGCCTGGTATAACGGTAGGAGCTTCCATGAGATTGGGCTATACTCCTGTTTCGCCCCGAGATTAGAAGCGCCATCTTGAGTGATGTTCCTCTATAAGCGACCGGTACATCTATTGTATGGCTCATACAAATCTTGAGGTGCCCCCAATGACCCCTTCTCTATCCGCTAAAGACGCGCCTGATCTGTCTCTTGTCGTTCCAATGTACAATGAAGAGTCTGCAATAGACTCTTTTTTCAAAGCGGTGCGACCGGTGTTGAACCAGATAGGCTTACCCTATGAAATAGTATGTGTGAATGATGGATCACGCGATGCGACTTTGGCAGCACTGACTGGCATCGCGCGGAAAGATGCCCGGGTGCGGATCATAGATTTGTCTCGGAATTTTGGCAAAGAAGCTGCTTTAACCGCCGGGTTAGATCTGGCCCGCGGACGGGCCGTGGTCCCGATAGATGCAGATCTCCAAGAACCGCCTGAGCTTATAGCACTCATGGTAAAGCATTGGCAGGAAGGGTATGATGTGGTCTTAGCGCGTCGCTCTGGGCGCCGCTCTGACACAGCTCTTAAGCGCGGGTCTGCCAGACTATTTTATCGGTTTCTCCGCGTCATGTCGGATGTCGACATCCCAGAGAATGTGGGCGATTTCCGCTTGATGGATCGGGCTGTCGTCGACGCTTTACGTCGCTTACCGGAGCGTTCACGTTTTATGAAAGGCATTTTTGCCTGGCTCGGGTTTCGCCAGATCACGCTAGATTTCGTACGGCCCGCCCGGCAAGATGGTAGCAGCAAGTTCGGGGCCCGGAAACTGATGCAACTGGCCACCGAAGGGATCGTTTCTTTCAGCACAGTGCCGCTGCGGATGTGGAGTTATGTGGGATTTGCTGTTGCTGCGGGCGCTCTGATCTTCATGCTCTACATTATCTTCGATACAATATTTTTTGGCAGAGACACCCCAGGATTTGCCACGTTGGCGACCGTCCTACTGTTCTTTAACGGGCTGGTAATGATAAACCTTGGTATCATTGGCGAATATCTGGCACGGATTTTTACCGAAGTGAAAGCGCGCCCGATCTACCTGGTCCGCGATGAAATACAGTTCAGCGAAGAGCCCGTGGAAGAGAAAGCGACTTGATGCTGCGTCTTTTCGGAGAGTTGGCACGGTTTGGCGGGGTAGGGGCACTGGCAACCTCAGTCCATATCGGGGTCTATGTTATGACACTTGCAGCGCTACCGCCTCAAGCAGCCAATGCCTTGGGCTTCCTGGCAGGTGTCGCAATATCATATGTGGGCCATACGTGGTTCAGCTTTGCTGAAGCATCCAAACAAGCGGGGCGGAGCCATGCGCTTACAGCCCGTTTTCTGACCGTGATCGCTATCGGGTACGGATTAAATGCAGGATGGGTGGCATTCGTCACTCAAGGTATCGGATGGTCGCCAGCATGGGCTGCACTGCTTATTGCAGGCATCACTCCAGTGATCACATTTATCCTCCTCAAGGCTTGGGTCTATGTGCCCCGATGATCTTCAATCTTTAAGCAAGGTCAGCCCCTTTAAACCAATTCCAATTGCCCGCGTTTCCCCGCCTGCTAAAGGGGCCTGCGCATCAGGTAGCCTTAGAGTAAGGGTCATGGCTTCCTGAGAAGGGTTGTATGGCAAAAGCGGTATGATCAGACTGTGGTCCTGATCTTCTGGCCCCTGCGCTCCTTCCCATAGGATCTGGTCATCTTGTTTTACGATCAAGCGTTGTGAGGTAATATTGGGATTCAAATACATATGTGCATCAAGGCGGAGCGCAGCTTGCTCGCCAGGCTCCAAGCTTGGAGCATGGAAAACGATCTGAGCCTTCGCCGCATCGCTCCACACGCCCCAGGCTTCGATCTCTGACCACCCTTCTCCCAGGTATTTCCCGCCTTCCGCTCCCCCAATTCTTTGCAATACATTTGGATGCAGGACCGGTAGATAGCTCTGAGTAAGGCTGCGCGTAAGCACCGCGGCCTTTGCACAGTCATCCTTGTTCCGCACCCATTCCAAATAGAGCGGCCAGAACCCTAAAGGCGCTTCATCCACGTAGAACGGGATCATCCGCTGAGGGTCAATCAAAGCGTAAAGCCGGTTCGCCCCATCCGGCGTGAGCGCAGGCACGCAGGCCAACGTACGCGCATCTTGCCACACCTTATCATAACGATTCATCTCTTGCGCGACATGCCAATTGTGCAAACCTCCCATGGCAAAAATGGAGGCAAAAAGGCCCGCCACCCCACGCTGTAAAACAGGGACAGTTGGATGATCTTTGAATGCAAGCAATAAGGCGTTCACCAAAAGGACGCAGACCAACACCACGCCTAGAATAGTGGTCCGACTGTCGAGATAGGCACAATATCTCAGCGCTTCGCACCATCCTTGCTGCTTGAGCGAGGCGCTGACTGGGAGAGTTACAAAGAGCATCGCCCCCAGAAGGAAGGTCACGATCTTCACCAAAGCAACGCTCTGGACGCCAACAGCACGCAGCGACAGACGCAATGCAAAGTATATACCCGCCCCGGACAGTAAGGCTGCCCCCCAAATGTGCAAAGGCGCTTGGAAAAGCTGGGCGCTAAGCCGAGGTAGCACCAGACCATCAATAATATGCCGCCATATAGTGTGGATTACGGCGCTTAAATTACCGATCCCCTGAAGAGAGTTGTCTTCATAAATCGACGGATATGCCAGCCGGTAAGCGCTGTATAGACCTATGACAGCACTTAAGGTGGCTATGTCGAGCCACGCTCGACGATCTTTGAGCACCGTGTGGAGCCAGCTCCACAGCTGGCGCACGCGCAGCGGATGGCGCGCCAATACTTCTGCAACAACCATCACGATCCCTAAGAGCAACGCGAACTCGGTGGCCAGCAAGGCAAACCCTTGAAGGAGGCGGCCTAACACCCCCCATGCTCCTCGTTCACCATAGGTGAGAGCAGCCAGACGGCAGGAAAACAAAACCAAGAAAGGCAATGTGTTCTGCAGGGGATAAGAGGTCGGGGGAAGGTGCTCAAACGCCAATGGATGCAAGGCGAGGAAAACGAGGAATGCAAGCGGAGCAATCCTCATTTTGAGCAGTCGTCCAGCATAGACAAAGCCCACCCAAACCATAAGCATGTAAAGTGCAACGAAGGCTATCCGCCACACCAAAATCTCCGACATCAGCGCTGCGAACATGTTGATGGGCTGCAAGAAAAGGAACCCTATGCGTCCCTGATTTTCAGCGATCCACCGAGACGTATCAAAAACCGCCTCGGTACCCTGCATCGCAATGTAGGAAAAATAGACCTCATCTGACGTCAGACGATAGCCGGTAAGGAAAAAGCTGCTATGCCATAGGGTTAGCAGAAAAGTTAGACCAAATAGCACTTTACCGCGCCCGAGAGGGAGACCAGAGAAGCGAGGGAGGCGCATCGAAAGCCTTACTTATAAGATAGGTTGGGGCGGGACTGCTCGGAGTATGAGGTCATAGCCTTCTCCTAGGCAGAACAAACATGGTTCGCTCCTCCCCCAACTTAACATCACTTTGTCCAGTGTCCTGCACTTTCACGTTTTTGCCTTCAATCCATGTGGCAGGACGAATGAAGAAATCAAAGACGATTAACTTCGCAACGACTTGCCGCATGATTACCTAGGACTTCAACATCAGGAAATGCGCCGCAGCGATGCAGTATCCCAAGGCCCGTCAGCTTGTAATGCGCATCGTGTCAGGTGCGGTGCCCTGAGCAACTTGGGCGCGGTACCAATTCGGCTGGCGCCCTTTACCGGTCCATGTTTGGGAATTGTCTTCCGGATTTGCAAAAATTGGCTTCGAAGGTTTTTTCGGCGCCTTCTTTCTCGCTTTCGCCTTCTTAGGCTGCGAACTTGCAGCCTCAGAAATCTCGTCTAGTGAGAACCCGTATTCCGCAACAACTTTGGCTGCTGCTTTTCTTGCTTCTCGGTGATCTCGCGCCTTTACTAACACCAAAGCCTTTTGTACGTCAGCTAGGAGTTTCTCTAACTCCTTACGAGACATCGATTTTAGTTCATCTTTCGCAAACATAGCTGTTTCCCGTTATTCGGATGGATCGGTGAATACTCCGGTGACTTAGACTATATAGTGAATAACAATCAAGATTATTAACTGATATTGTCAGGTGTAAATACAGCCAATCTCGAAGTTGCTAAGTAACTAAGCATTAAGATAGCCTGGCAAAGATTAGAATACTTGGCAAAGCCGCTATCGGGAGACTTCGGCTGGATAAATGTTGACTTAAGACAGGAAGCCGCCGACCATATTCTTCCCAGCTTCCTTTGCCTTAGGAGTATATCCCTATGTTTCGCCGGAAAACGTGGATCGTTCGAGTTCTTTTTGCAGTTCTGCCAGTCAGTGCGATAGCGGAGCCTTTGCCAAATGGCGCCAAGACCCCCACACCTGCGCAAGTCATTTCCGCCTATAAAGGAAAAACTGCAATATGGGATGAAGGTTGCAAAGGCGGCATCTACTTTGGCTCCAACAGCCAAGCCCGAGCTTGGTGCGGTCAAGAGAGCGAAAGTTTGGGAGCGGGAGAGTGGACAGTGGATGACTATGGGCGCATGTGCCATAATCTTACATGGTATTGGCCAAACAATGGCCGTGCAGGAAGCTCTCCCGGGGAGAGAAGCTGCATCCAGCATGTAGCTGATCGCTTTGGAGGCATTTGGCGTAGCTACCCAGGAGAAACGGAATGGTGGCCGATCAAAGGCGACACCTCCTTAGTCCGTGGCTATACATACAGAGAGCAGGTTATGGCCACTAAAAGAAAGCTGGGGATATAAATCCCTTAAGGCAAACTCTGCCCTGTATTCCGCTTATAGATACCATACTCAAAGAAGATAAATGAATGACTACAGCCGAAGCTGTAGCCATTACTGGGGTAGTCATGTGCTGTAGGGAACATGACTAGCTTTTAGATTTAGCCCTTGGAAGACGTTTGTCAACGACTTTCAGAAATGCGAATCACCGTGACGACCCTTTTCAATCACCAGTGCCATCTTGTCCTGCCCATAGTGCTTGCTAGGGAAACAATTGCGCAACCTATAATTGTAAATTAGGCCCAAACTGTGCAATCAGATGACTTACTGTCGCCTCATTTTATACTGCTCACTGTATAGATTTGTGGCTACGTAAAACGCTTGGATCAACGCCAAGCTCAGCCTGCCAATGACATTTAAGCGCTCGCCTTCCCGGGGGACCCTCGCTGCTGAGGGACTTTTCCCTTCAAGCGGTTGCTAAGGCTCATTGAACGGCTCCAATTGGTTTTCCCGCCTCAGGATTTCTATGCGAATTAAAGATGCGAAGGCGTGAATACGCACTATGGGGCGACGCAAAGAAACAACTAAGCAGATTACTTGCCTGCAGCGTGGGTATCATGAACCCCGTACCAGCCGAGGCTTGTCTGATCGTGTCTTCTTGGATCCCAGTCGCAAACGAAGGTCACGCGTTCTTCTGTCGGCAAGCACCATTGCGACGGGCGTGGTTATTTGGCTCATGCTCTTTGCCATGACAGTAGGCTCCAATGGCGGACTGGAAGCGGCCCTTCCTGAGCCGATCAGCGTCTTGAAAGGGCACAGAACAGCATCTGACTCACAATCGTTCCACCCAGATGAAAGGGCGCAAGACCCAAACCTCGCGGCAATCGACCTACACGCTCAGCAAGAAGCTCTCAAATACCCGTGTCTGGAACAGGTGGAGAAAGGAGATCGGCTCTCTGCGCCCGCTCAAACACAAAAGGTCTACGCCGTTGTGCCCGCAGATCTTCCTTGGGCAACAAAGTCTCTCACGGAAAGCTGCGATACCTTACATGTAGTCCTGCCAACGTGGTTTCATATCAGCGCAGCGCAGGGCGCTGCCGAAGTCTTAGGTGTAAGCGTAGAGACCCGTGATCCGTTGTGGAATTATGCGGCTCAAAACCCAAGCCTGCAGGTCATGCCCATCATTCAAATCAACACGACAGCATCACGGCTTCTAAACGATGAGGGTGGCCCTGACAAAGTGGCGGGTGCGTTGACTGACTTCTTTGAACGCTCCCGTGGGGAAAAAGCGGTGCGTGGATTCTGTCTTGATGCGAGCCCGTTCACGTCATTGGGGGGCGAGGCCTTCACCGCTCTAGGCCGCCAGATGGCAACCGCTTTGGCCAAACAAGACCTGACCTCTTGTGTGAAGCTTCCAAGCAGCGCCCCCAAAAGCCTCCTAATTATCGCAGACCGGTTATTTGATACCGTGATCGTTAATGGCTACCGCGAGTATTGGGTTGGCTCCGCTCCCCAGCCCCTCGCAGACAAACGTTGGCTCAAAACACATATCGCTGCACTTCAAGAACATATTTCCCCTGCCAAACTCGTTATTGAGCTTGGTACGCATGCTGTTGATTGGGTCTCTGGACATCCGCGGCCAGAAATTCAGCCCTTTGCCAAGACAATGTCTGCAGTCGCAAAGAGAGAAGGCATGGTGGAGTTCGTCCCTTCAGCTGAAAACACCCGAGCAAGCTATATCGACGCTAAAGGCTTGCAGCATCGGCTGTGGGTGCTTGACGCAGCATCAATGCACAATCAAATTCTGGCACTGCAGCAACAAGGCGTGGCTGCGTTCGGCCTAAGCGGGCTTGGATATGAGGACCCCGGGATTTGGGCCGTCATAGACCGCAAGACGCGCGGTGCCAATTTGGCGCACGCAAGCCTTCGGCATGTCGTCCTTTCAAGCTATGTTGAGCTGATGGGACGCGGACCATTCGTAGCGCCAGCTTCAATGCCGCAGGTGGGCAAGCGGAGTATAGAAGTCGCAGCTGACACGGGTGAAATTTTAGCTGTTACTTACGAAGAAATGCCTCAGGCAGGTGCCGTGCAACTCTATGGGGCAGGGGGGGCCAATAAAGTTGTTCTGACCTTTGACGATGGCCCACATCCTCAGCATACGCCCGCCACCTTGGACATTTTGCGCGACACTCAAACGCCAGGGTCCTTCTTCGTTTTAGGGAACAATGCGATCACATCACCGGACTTGGTCAAACGCATCCTCTCAGAAGGCCATGAACTGGGCTCTCACACCTACTCCCACCCGAACATGGGAGAGGTCTCTGCTTCTCGCGCGAAGGTCGAAGTCAACTCTACACAATTGTTGATCAACGGTATAACCGGCCGCAACATGCGGCTCTATCGTGAGCCCTATATGCGCAGCGGGGGACCGATAACCTCGAAAGAAATTGCTTCTCTCATGCCTTTGGAAAAGGCGGGATATATCATCGCGGGCATGGATGTCGTCCCGCGAGATTGGCTCGCTCAAACCGCAGAGGAGCTTGCCGCGGAAATCATCCGGCAAGTAGAGGTGAACGCAGGGGGTGTCGTTCTGCTTCATGACGGCGGCGGAGATCAGAGCCAGACCGTCGCGGCTCTTCCGCGGGTCATTTCCGAACTGCGCGCGAAAGGCTATACATTCACCACTCTGGGCGATCTTCTAGGCGCGTCGCCGGACATGCTTATGCCTGCAGGCAACCACATGACATCAACCTTTGGCAGCATGTCTTTCCTCGCTGTAGGCAATAGCTGGTCACTCCTCAAAATGGCCTTCTGGACTGTCTTCGCGATCGGGCTTTTCCGGTCATCTAGCCTTTTGGTGCTCGCTATGAAACGCAAACGCCATACCCCTGCGGCATCAAAACATGCTCCCTCCGTCACGATCGTGATCCCTGCATACAATGAAGGGCCAGTAATTGAGAAATGTATTCGGCAAGCCCTATACTCGGAGTATGCTGACTTCGATATTATCGTAGTTGATGACGGGTCGACCGATGACACCTTTGAAAAGGCGATCAGCTTTGCCTATCACCCCCTGGTGACAGTCATAAGACAGCCCAACCGCGGCAAAGCCGCCGCACTTAATGCGGCCCTCGATGAAACCCAAAGTGATGTTCTGATCTGCATTGATGCAGATTCCCAAATCGCCCCCGATGCTGTCAGCATCCTCGCGGCGCAATTTAATGACCCCAATATCGGGGCCGTCGCCGGTCGGGTCGTCGTCGGCAACCGCAGCAACATACTTACACGCCTGCAGGCATTGGAATACATCACGGCTCAAGCCATTGAGCGCCGCGCGAAAGAATACCTTAATGCCATCACAGTGGTACCCGGTGCTATTGGCGCATGGCGCACAACCGCGCTGATGGAGGCTGGTATTTTTTCGACTGAGACGATGACGGAAGATGCAGATATGACGATGGCGATGCTGCGGTCAGGTTATCAAGTCGTTTATGAGGATCGAGCCGTGGCTACGACCGAAGCCCCCATGTCTCTAAAGGCACTGATGACTCAACGTCTGCGTTGGTCTTTGGGCATGATGCAGGCCAGCTGGAAGCATTTAGGGGCAGTAAGAGAGCGGCGGAACTTAGGTCTTATTGCGCTCCCCGATCTGGCTATTTTCGGCTACCTAATGCCGCTGATTGCCCCTTTAGCAGATCTGTTCCTCGTGATCCTTTGCATAGAGTTTCTCATGGGGTTTGGCACGGAGAACCAAGGTTATATGGACCTCCTGACCAACCCCTTGCTGGTGGCTTACTTGGCTCTCCCAGCCCTGGAAATCCTAACTGCTGTCATCGCTTTCCGTTTTGACGCGAAAGAAGACAAACGCTTGCTACTCTTGCTCCCCCTGCAGCGTATCTACTACCGTCAGGTCTTGTATATCTGCGTGATACGGGCGATCTGGCGGGCTGCAACCGGGTCTTTGGCTTCTTGGGGGCGCATGACACGCGTAGGCTATAAGTTTGATCAGGCGAAGCTGACGTGATCGCACGCCGGAGCTTCTTGAAATGGGGTACCGCCACACCTCTTATTCTATCCCAGCTCATAGGGGACGCCACAGCCGGTGCCACCGCTCAAAATACTCTTGTTGTCCTGGATGGATTTGTGCCGGGCATCGATCACGTCCGAACAGCGATTGTTCTGGATGCATTCGCGCGCAAAGGTCTGCCGGTAACATGTGTGGTCGACCCAGAGCTTCGTGAGGAAGCATCCACTGTCCTAAAAACACGCCTTGAGCGGTTTCCAGGCCTGATCCAAGTTGTACCTCTCGTCAAAGAGCTTGGAAATATGACCCCGTATTTTCAAGCGCGCGCGGCTTATGAAGCGCAACACGCCTTAAAGAACGCCTTGTGGAAAAATAAAGACGCGCCTTCTTTAGCCAGCATTCAAACAATTGCTTGTGACATGCGCGACAGACCACTGGCGCCATCGGGCGTTCGCGCCGCAGGAATCCGGAATGTTTTGATGCGGCCTCATGTAAGCTCCCCTGTCAGCCCCGAAGCTTGGGAGGATGGTGTGGTCAGAATATTGGGAGGCCAAAGAATAAAGCTGTCGCCGGCTCACAAACCGTACAGTTTTCCCCGGCATCAGGCCGTGGAGCGTGTATACTATCTGTCTGCGCAAGACTTCTTGATGCTCCCCTTGGCAAGTCTCGAGCCCGCGGCCACAGCGTTCGCCTCGCAGGTGCTCAACCAGCCAGGCGACCATTGGGTGAGTCCGATCCTTGCCTCGGACATTCAGTTCCGCGACGCCTATTCCTATAAGAGAAATCTAGGGCTCCATTTTGTCCTGAAGCCAAAAGCAACCGCTCAGGACCGCAAGGCCGTCATGGCGTTCCGACAAGAACTGGCCGCTGATGGCAAGCCATCAAGCTTTGGGCTTGATACGACCTTAGAGCCTAATTCGGGCTACTGGATCAGCTTAAAAGAAAACAATCCATTAAGCGGCCCTGTAGATGTTTTAAGGCCTTCTGAAGAAATCCTTCCTCGTTCTGCTCTTAGTGGGACCTATGGAATTGGCGCCAATCTTGTGACCGGCGCTGAAGCAGGACTGACCCCGCAAAACATCTTGAATTTGCCGGCCGTGCCCATTCGAGAAGCCACTGCTTTAAGAGGGCCTTTAACAACAGCGCTCGGCACAAGGGATTGTGTTCTCGTGGTGTCTGCTGAGCTTGTGCAGAATAAGGCCCATCGAGCATTGCTCAAAGATGCACTCCGCACGATCGAAGATGATGGTATTTCGCATTTTGTTGCGCTTCCCGACTACGTCAGGGAACTTGTTCCCACCGGGCCTTACATCACCCATTACCGCAGAACCCAGGCTTTTAAACCACAAATTTCAGAGCCCCCGGGCCATCAGAGTGAAGAGGCGCGCGCGCAGTTATTGGCAGATGCCAAAGTAGCTTGGTCTTATTTTGAAGAATGGACCAATCCTAAGACTGGCCTTTGCCCCGCTACGGTAAACTTTGCTTCAGACCACCAAAGGCTCCATGAAAGCGTAACAATGTGGGATGTAGGAAGCCATATTTTCGCATTAATGGCGGCGGCAGACCTGGAACTGATCTCGCCAAAAAAATTTCAAAGCTCCATAGGACGCATTTTGCCCAACCTCGCCGGACGACGCTCTCAGGGTCGGCTTCTACCGCAGGGCTGGATTGCTACAAATAAATTTAAATGGGGAAACCGGAATTTTGACGGATGCGATGCGGGCCGGCTTTTGTCCGCTTTATACAACCTTGACACCCATCCCCTCGTGAAGGACCACGCGGCCCCAACTGTAGCCACTTGGGACCTAAGAGACATTGTGAAAGATGGCATCGTCTACTCGGTCGAAGATGGTCAGTTGGAAACCACCTTTAGATCACATTGTGCGCATTATGCCGCATGGGCGTTCCGGACTTGGGGCATTGAAGTGGCCTCCCCCTACGAAGTCTTCCTGGGGCGAAGCCTTCCGGATGGACAGATGGCCTTGCTTGAAGTTTGTGGCCACATTGGCCCCCTTGGCGCGGAGCCTCTCTTGATGGAAGCGCTAGAGTTCGGAATGTCACCTGAATCCGCCTATCTTGCCGATGTGCTGTTTGCAGCGCAAATCGAAGAGTACCTGGAAAGCGGTCAACTGGTTTCTGTTTCAGAGACGCCAATCAACAGCCCACCTTGGTTTTTGTACCAAGGCTTGCAATTTGATGCCTCCGGCAGAGTTTGGGCTACCGACACCGTAGCCAGTTTAGAGGCGCATCGCACTCAGGCTTTCCGAGATCGGCATCTCTCCATCAGTTCAAAATCCGCCTATCTATGGGCGTCTTATAAAGACCATCCGCTCTGTGGCAAATTGCTCTCTTTAGTACGAGACAAAGCCAAGACTCCTTATGGTTTCGCCCCCAGCATCAATCAAAGAACAGGGGATGTCAGCAGAACCTATAGTGACATCAATACGAACGCAGTCATCCTTCAGGCCATCGCCGCTATGTTGAGGATCGAAGCCTAACTTGCTGAGAAGGTGGGGGCACATAGTGATGTGCATCACCCGACAAGAACCTTCGGCCAGGGTTGCCAGGTTGGATTTTGCAGCACTGCAGCACCCTTGAGCGCAAGACTTTGCGTGCCGCACCCCACCACCTGAAACCACAGTGCCATGCAGTAAAAATGCCGCTAGCGATTGCGACCGATTTGGTCTTTTGGGGCACTATTCCCGCTAACGGTTCATGCCACCCGAAACATGTTCGGCAATTGAAGCAAAGCACCTTGCCACATTTTTGACATTTTTATAGCCAGATATTCTTCTTCGCATTATTCTTTTTGAACATAGCGATTCCTTAGCAAGGAAATCGCCGGTAATCGCTTAAAAATATTAACTTTTTGGGAGATTTTGAATGGACGAGTTAACAGTCGGCGATATCCGCCCCTTGCTAACATTGATTGCGGACAACCCCTTGCTGAATGACTCTGAAGGGCTTGCTTCACAGTTGCGCAGCATCATAACCAGCTTGGGTGTGCCCATTACAGCAGAGCTTGATGCAGCCCTATCTGCCATTGAGGCGAACCCAATTCTTATCTCCGCTGGCGTTAAAGAGCTGCGCAGCGCCATCGCAGATCTGCCCGATTCTGCGCTGATCAGTGAGATCGAAGGACTGAGCACGGTAGACCCGAGCAGCCCGAAAATTACGCAAGATGCAAATGGAAATGATATCCAATCCTTCCAGCTGCCTTTCAGCGGCACGACAATATCAATTAAGGGCGATGAGGTTACAGTAACCATTCCAGGGGAAGAGCCCCAAAAACTTGTTGGCCTTGACCGTCTTGAATTTATCGATGGAACCTTGTTTCTGGACGTAGAGGACGGGGCAGGGTTAGTGAAAGCCGCCTATGAAGCCCTTTTGGGGAATGCACAGCCAGATGCGGAAGGCTTTGACTTCTGGCTAAACCTTTACGAAGGCGGCACAATCGACACCTTCGCGTTGACAAATGCCTTTACCCAAACCGAAGCTTTTTCTCAGCAATATGAAGCGGCTCTGAACAACTCAGAAAGTCTGATCCGTAGCATATACCAAAACTTGTTTAATCGTGAAGCTGATGATGCAGGGTTGGACTTCTGGAAGGAGTACCTCGATCTAAACGGTATTGCAGATACTGTAGATGAGGCCTTAGCATATATGATGCAATCTGATGAGTTTACCCAATTGATAGGCACCAGCTATTCTGACGGCGTCTTTGTTTGATTAGACCTGTGGAGTGGCTGGACACCCAACGGCCGCTCCTAAGCCATCGCAATATCCGGCTCAAGTTTGACAAAAACGCTCCTCTGCCCAAGAAATGGGGCCCTTTGAGGAGTGGAGGCTGCCCGTTTGTGTCGGTCTGGGAAAAGGTTACCGTGGCGCAGTAAACTGGGAAATCTGGTCCCTATAGAAATCAAACGAACCAACGCATCTGTTAACCTCAAGTCATTTCTGACCTGCGCCCATGAATAATGCCAGAGCGAGACCCAAACAGGCCGCCACTGCCACTACTATCAACCAAAATCCGAAGAACGCCAACATGCGCATGCCTATCGTATGGGAGCACTAGCGCCCCCCCCCCAAGCGTCTATGCGCGCCAAAGGGGCGAAAATACATCCCTTACGTCGTCGCAGCCGCCGAGCAGCGGGGAGCTGCTCAAAGTCAATGATCTGACCTGCGAACTCTTGCCGGCTGGCCAAACCCTGTCGCTTTGATCAATCAATCTGGATGTACCGGTAGCACCAAATGGCAACCACACAGGTAAACTCCTGATTGAGACAGCCTAAACATCACACAGCGACCACACACATCACTTGGCGGATTGCCTCCAGCCGTTTGCGCCAGCCTGACTGTATCGTGGTGGTGACGCTACTGTTTGATCAGATTTAGAGCCTCGCGCAATGGAAACTGACTATCATGTTTCCTTCCAGGACAGCGGAAGGATCGCACCACCAAATCTTAGATTAAAAGCCTAAACTTGGCGCTCCCCGAAGCTCGCAACTCTAAACTCAAATTTGGTGGTGATATGGGATTGCGTTAAAGTATCTATAAGCACCTGCCACAAGACCTTAGAAAACGCTTCATTGGTCACATTGCAGCCCGGGGTCAGGGGAGGGAAGATGTCCATCAGATACAAGGCCTTTCTAGGTATTATTGTTATCTTCGGAGTTGGTCTGAGACTTTGGAACGCCTACGATGATCCCACGCTTTGGCTGGATGAAGTCTTTTCAGCCAAAATGGCGGAAATGCCCGTAAAAGATCTGCTTCTAGCGGTTCCGCGCTTTGATACCCATCCGCCGCTTTATTATCTGCAACTGCATTTTTGGGCTCTTATAGGCCATACAGATAGCTGGCTCATCCTGAACTCAGTCTTCCTCGACATCCTTGCGATGCTATCGTTGTGTTACGCGACAATTAGGGTCTACAATCGCGATACGGGCTTCTGGGCTGCAGCAGTTTATGCAGTGCTCCCGCTGAACATCTTTTTCGCGTCAAACGTACGTATGTACGCGATGTTCTTCCTGCTCATCATCTGGCTTTGGTATTTTTTGGAACTGCGCGTCCGCAGCGGTCATGCAAACTTGGGGCGGCGCCTTGGCGCAATGTTGCTGGGGCTCGCAGCGACTTTGACCCATGGGCTGGGGTTCTTCGTGGTGTTTTTCATATATCTTCAGAGCATAGTGCGAACTAACGCGCTCTACCGCGACGCACAAGGCAGACGAGCCGCGCGGCTGATAGGGCTGGACTACATTCCGGTCGCTCTTGCTGCAGGCTACTCACTTGCCATCGGGGTGTTCCGCCAGACTGAGGGCGTGACGACCCTCGATTTCAATGAGCTGGGAATTCACCTAACCATCGCCCTTTTGGGTATGGAATTTCCAGCCTCAGTTTACGCCGGATATATCGCCTTTGTGTTGATCCTGCTTCCGCCAATGTTCTACCGCCAAACGCGTGCCTCGCTGATGTGGCTTGTGCTCTTGCCCCTTTCGATACTTTTGCTCATCTCGCTCATGCAGAAAAGTATTTTTATGTACCGCACGGTGGGTTTGTTTTGGCCTTTTCTAGCCCTGTCTCTCGGGGTCCTCTACCAATCGCTTTGGCATGATAAGGTACGCAGAGCATCCGTTTTCCCTCTCTTTGTTCTCACGCTATTCAGCCTTGCATCCCTGAACACCTCCGTCGCTTTCCGCAAAGCGGGCTTTGAGGGCATCGCCGCCACCTGGGACGCTCAAGCCGGATCGGAAGCAATTCTTTTCGTGCCAGGAAATACCCAATTATGGGGGACCGCACGCTATTTGGACGAATCTCCGGCCTTTTCGGCCCTCGAAATTCAACCCCCGGTCCGCGATGGTTTGTTAAGACTGAAAAAGAAGTTGAACGGATCATATTTTGACCGCGCAGGCTTTTTTGGCAAAGAGGACCATCTTGTCGTCGGCAAACGAGAGATCTGGCCTTACCCGAACCCAGAACGGTTGCAAATGCTTACAAGCTATTGGACACTTAACCCACAGGACGGTAAATGCCTTCGAGAGGGAGACCATGTTGTCGGCGCCTATGCGACAATCGGCCATGTCTTGATTGAGTGTCAATCTCCGCAGGGAAGCTAGACTTATTTCCTCACAGCGCATTGCAAGAGGTTGCGCTAGGGAACACCAAGGTCCCAATGGTAAGAGAATGAAGAGATTCACTCCTTTTGTCTCGAAGCGACCCAAGGGCTTCAAGCATCGGTGCTCTGTTAGTGTTAAGATGTGGAAGGTTACCATTGGTATATTTGTGAGCGGTCTTCTGATCGTAATTCTTCTTGCGCTGACCACTCGTCTCGCGGGCGAAGATAGCAGATCGGGCGTATCCGCCGTTGCTCGCCCGGGCTTGCCCACAGAACTTGCGGCGCTCTACCCAGACGCGCCCCGCCCCCCGATAAAATCACCTCGGCGCATCTTTCATTTAGGGCACAGTCTGGTGGGGCGTGACATGCCTTATATGGTTGCCCAGTTAGCCGGGAAAGGACACAGCTACAGCTTTCAGCTCGGCTGGGGTACACCCCTGAAAGCGCATCTGGCCGGTCCGGAAGAAATCCACGGATTTGCGGAGGAAAATGCCTCTTCACACTTCGAACCGCTCCCTGAGGCTCTAGCCAATCCAGAGCTGGATGTCCTCGTCTTTACCGAAATGATCGGTCTTGAAGCTGCAATTCGCTATCAGAACTCATCCGAAGCTGTAGTCGAACTCACGCGCCGAGCCCTAACTGCCAACCCTGAATTAGAGCTTCTTCTGTATGAAACGTGGCATCCGCTGGATGAAGGCGATTGGCTCACGCGCATCCCAAAAGCATGGGAAACTCTATGGCAACCCTTCCTTCTGGCTCCAGCAGTACAAACAGCCAAAGCACCGGTGCGCGTTGTACCTGCAGGAACAGCATTGGCCAGACTGGCGAAAAAGATTGAAAACACATCTGGCGGCTTAGGCGGTATAACAGGGCGCGCCGACTTCTTTTCGGATGACATCCACCTTAACGATCTAGGCGCCTATATGGTGGCACTGACCCATTACGCTGTGATTTATCGCCAATCACCGGTGGGGCTACCTCACCAACTGCTTCGCGAGGACGGAACGCCGGCGCAAGCGCCATCCCCGGAACTTGCTGAAGTGATGCAGCAAATTGTCTGGGATACGGTGCAATCCTCTCCTCTGTCGTGGTGATTTGGAGTTCATGGCTCTGATTGCCCCCATATGAGAGAGTTGCTCGTCATATACACTCTGGACCTGTCTAACGCTGTTGAGTTTACTTTCTTGGGCGCGGTGGGAATCGCGATCGCCCTAGAGCACGGCCGGGAGGGCATCCTCATCCCTATAAGAGATACTGGTTATGGTTTTGAAGCAGCGCCACTCCAGTCGGGATCCCTCATCGCCTGCTCCGCAAGGTCTGAACGCTAGTTCGAGCGCAAAACGCTAATTTTTTGATTCCGGGGGAGCATTCTTACTGGTTGCGTAGTGGATGTAGTACGCCCGCGCTTCGTCAATAAATCCATATAGTTCAACGTATTTAATTAACGCCTTTTCCAGCATCTCTATCCGTTCAGAATCTCTCAAGGCCTCTCTCCTTTCGGTAGCAGTGCTACACTTATCTCATGGGCGCTCTCAAAAATCGTATAGATTTCTTAAAACTTCGATAAGGACGCCGACAGCGGGCTTTAGCGTTTCACAGGACTAGCTGTCGGCGTGCTAGGTACCGTTGCGGGCATGCAGATGGCGTTGGAGAACTATGGTAGCATGAAGTCCGCTGTCGATATCGAGATACTTGGACGCTGACCTCAAAAAATGAGCCCCGGCGTATGCATCGGGGCTCCGTACCTATTTGCCTTTGAATAATCCGTGGGGCGGACCCATCACCCCCGAAGCGCGGGCAAGCCGACGCCAGTGGCGTCAAACCCACCATCGGAGGCCACCACCTGACCGGTGACATAGCTGGCGCGTTCGCTGGCCAGAAAGCAAATAACATCTGCGATTTCGCGTTCTGTCCCATAACGTTTGAGGGGGATCGCGTCGTGGTAGGCCGCACGTATTTCTGGCGAATGAACGGCCAGTGCGAGTTTCGTATCCACAGGTCCGGGGCAGACGCAGTTTGCACGAATCCCAACTTCGCCGAGCTCTGCGGCCTGCTGTTTGGTCAAATGGATCACTGCGGCTTTGGACGTGCCATAGGCGATCCGCAGCGTCGAGGCGCGCAACCCGGAGATCGAGGCGATATTCACGATGGCGCCGCCCCGGGCGGAGAGGAGCGCAAGGCAGGCTTGGGACATCAGAAACACGCCATCAAGGTTGGTTTCCATAACGCGCCGCCAGCGGGAAAAGTCGGTCTCGGCCAATGGTCCGAAGTCAGCGACACCCGCATTGTTTACCAAAATGTCGAGGCGTCCATATGTCTGTTCTATCTCAGCTACGGCCTGCGCGACGTGTTGGGGGCTCGACACATCGCAGGTGATGGCGAGTGCTCCAGGGAGGGTGGCCGCAGCCTCTGTAAGCTCATCCGTATCGCGGTCGAGCATGACGACGCGGCGGCCTTCTGAGTGAAAGAGCGCCGCGGTTGCAAGGCCAATGCCACGGGCGGCACCTGTGATCAGGGCGACGGTATCATTCATTTCAAAACCTCGGGCAGGAATAGGGAGAGGGCAGGGACCGCCGCGACAATAGCAAGACCAATGACGCTGATGGCGAGAAAGGGCAATGCGGCGCGGGCTATACGCTCTAGGGGTTGTCTGGTGATGTTCGCTGCCACGTAAAGATTAATCCCCACAGGCGGCGTGATAAGACCAATGGCAAGGTTTACCATGACCAACACGCCGAACCACACTGGGTCCCAGCCCAACTCACGTACCACGGGCAGGAAGATCGGCAGCGAGATGAACATGACGGTAACAGGGTCCATAAACATGCCTGCAATCAGCAGGATCAGCATGATGACCATCAAGATTACCCCGCCATTGTCCGATAAGCCGAGCAATTGGTCCGAATACTGCCCGACCAAATCTTCGACGGTTACGACCCAGCCAAATAAGCTTGCATAGGCGACCACAAGCATGACCACGGCGGAGGAAGATGCGGCTTCGGTCAGGGCCTCATAGAGGGCGCGGATTGTAAGTGTGCGATATGCAAAAGCGCCAACAGCGATGGCATAGACCGTAGCAACAAGGGCGGCTTCAGTCGGAGTGAAGATGCCAGAATAAATTCCGCCGAGGATGACGACTGGCGTCATTAAGCCCCAGAAGGACTCGCGAAAGCTCTGCCCAAGATCGCGCCAATATCCGTTGCTGGCGGGGGCGGGGGAAAGCTTGTCCAGCCCCTCACGGTTGGTCGACTTGATGAAGGGCAGGACGACCAGCATCAGCACCCCCATAAACAGACCGGGTATAATCGCCGCAATAAAGAGCGCGGAGATCGAGGTTTCAGCAATGACGCCATAGATTACGAGACCGATGGACGGGGGGATGACAATCGAAAACGCGGCACCTGTACAAACAAGAGCGGCGGCTGCGGCCCGGGGGTAACCGTCCTCCTCCATTCCCTTGATGATCATGGGGCCAATGGCTGCGACAGACGCCGGACCAGAACCTGAAACCGCCCCCCAGAAGAGACAAACGACGGTGCCGACGACGCCCATACCGCCAGGCAGGCTACCGATCAGGATGCGGAAAAAGCGGATCATGCGCTCGGCAATGCCCAACGTTCCCATTAGAGTCCCGGCGAGAATAAAGAAAGGGATGGCCAGCAAAGCGTATTTGGCAATGCCAGTGGCGATCAGGTCGCCCGCGAGTTCAAAGCCAAACCCAATTTGCCACATCGCATACATGGCCGATAAGCCGAGCGCGAATGCTACGGGTACGCGCAGCGCCATCAGCAAAAAGAAGGCCACAATCATCTGGGTGCCGGCACCCATGTTCAGTATATCAGACACTTGGGGTCGCCTGTGAATTTTGCCGTGGCGGATGCCACGTCTCCACTGCATGTTGCAAGTAGCGGATAATAATGAGGGCAAAGCCAAAGGGCAGGCCGATCTGATACCACCATGCAGGCACGCCAAGAGCATAGCTGCGGATTCCGCTGTCCATCTGGTTCATCAGTGTAGCCCAAGAAAACCAAGCCGAAGCCGCCAGCAGTAAGACCGAAAGGATCACCGACAGCATGAATACGGCTCTTGCCGCAGGGCGCGGCAGAAAGTCCTGAACGATCGTGACCGCCAAATGCTGCCCCCGCCGTGCGGCGATCGCGGCGCCAAAGACGGTCAGCAACAAAAAACCGTTGGTCAGCAGCTCTTCGGAGGCTGCGAAGGAATAATGCGTGGCATAGCGGACTACGACATTGATGAAACCAATCAGCGTCATGCCAAGAAACAGCACGGCGCAGACGATCTTTTCGAATTCTTGCAGCAGAAACCGCATGGCTCTGACCCTCCCGGATCGGCGCGGCCCCGCTTCAGGGCCGCGCCTAGGCTTTAGTTCGCGGGTGTCGCGGCGATGGCGTCTTGGAAGCTACTGACGATGTCGGTGCCGACCTTGGCGGCCCAAGTGTCGAAGGCGGGTTTGGTCGCTTCGCGGAAGGCGGCCAGTTCCTCTTCGGACGGCTCGTAAACCTCCATCCCTTTGTCCCGCAGGAATGCGACGCCTTCGGCGGTGCCTTCGCGGGTGATTTCACGCTGGTATGCCATGGCTTCGGTCGCGGCTGCGCGCATCTGCTCTTGGGTCGCCTCGTCCAG
>TARA_R100000501_G_scaffold18522_1_pt1 | contig 23132 bp, 20 predicted proteins | sample TARA_R100000501 | Tara Oceans TARA_R100000501 (sample SAMEA2620120) | marine metagenome | biome: marine biome (ENVO:00000447); feature: mesopelagic zone (ENVO:00000213) & marine oxygen minimum zone (ENVO:01000065); material: "saline water (ENVO:00002010), including plankton... | reverse complement strand
GGTTGAAAACCTGACGTCCTAACCGATAGACGAACGGGCCACTTAACTTGTGAGCGCTTCTTTAGGCAAAGCCATCGGCGGGCGCAAGTGCAAGCCGCATGAGAAAGCGGGGAAATACAGCAAAAAAATCACATCTTCTGATGCCGTATTCCAAGGGGCGTATGGCGAGGGGGAATCGCCGTGTGAAACGCGCGCCGCGCTCGGGATGCGGGCGCGCGTTTCCCTTAGATTTCCCAGTGAAAACCTGTCGCTTTTTCGGAGGCGGTCCAGAGTTTCTCCATCACGGGTTTGTCGTAGGCATGGGGGTTCAGCGTGCCTTTGCCAACGGGCCCTCCGGTTTGCAGCCATCCGGTCGGGCCATAAAGCGCGCGCTGCGCCAACCCGTCTTCGGTCGCGCACATGACCTCGGGATACGCGCCTTTTTCGGCGGATTGCACCATTGGCGTCTTGCTCATCATCCACCAGGTGACCCGTGTGAAAAGCCCGCCGCTTGTGCTGATCAGCGAGGTCGCCGACGCGCCGGGGTGGCAGACGTATACCTCAACGCGGCTGTCGGTGGCTTTCAGCCGGTCCTGAAGCTCATAGGCAAACATCATCTGCGCCAGCTTGCTTTGGCTGTAGACCGCGTTGGCGCTATAGTTCTTGTCCCAGTTCATGTCGTCGAACTGGATCGTCTTGATCCCCATGTTGTACCCGAGGCTGGACACCACGACGATCCGGCCCGCGCTTTCCTGAATGCGATCAAACAGCATCCCGCACAGCAGGAAGTGTCCATAGTGGTTGGTGCCAAGCTGGCTTTCGAACCCGTCAACGGTCAGCTGTTGTGTCGGCACCTGCGCGATGGCAGCGTTGCAGATCAGCGCGTCAATCCGGGGAACAGTGCGTTTCACCTCCTCCGCCGCGGCGCGCACGCTGGCCAGATCAGACAGATCCATCCGCACAAAGCTCACCTCGGCGTTGGGACCGAAGGCGTCCTTGAGCGTTTTGACCGCGGCGATGGATTTGTCGGCGTTGCGGTTCAGCATGACGACTTTTGCCCCCTTGGACAGCAGGATGCGCGTGGCCTGAAAGCCCGCACCGGCCGTCGTGCCGGTGATGAGATATGTTTTCCCCTTGAGCGATCCAAGGCGATCAGGTGTCCAGCCTTTGGGTCCGAAAGTCGTGTCCTTCATCGTCATGTTCCTTTTCGATGTCAGCGCGGCAGCGATGCGCGCTGTGTTTGATGTTGAAGGGTAAATAGCTCTCGGCTGTCTCTCAAAACAGGCGAGATCGTCGCGAATACTTGCCTGATTGTATCACGCGCTTGCGAAAGGCGGATGTGACGCGGTAGATTGCCCACATGAGCAAAGACCAGATCAGACAGCTAATCCGGAACAACGCGACCCAAGAGGGGCTGACGGGAACCGGCATTGACGGGGTGCGCCTGTTTCGGGCCACGCAGGCGATTCCTTGCGTGCCGGCGGTCTATGAACCCAGCGTTATTGCTATCGTCAGCGGGGCGAAAGAGGCCGTGCTGGACGGGCACAGGTACATCTATGACGACAGCCGATATATGTGCTGCCCGATGTCGATGCCGGTGAAGGCCGGCACGCCGACCGCCTCTGCCGAAAGCCCGCTCTACGGGGTTATCATTTCGCTCGATAAGCGGGTGATGACAGAACTGTCGATGGAGATGGAAAATACCGGCAATGTGATTCCCGAGGTCAAAGGCGGTTTGCGCGCGCAGGGGATCAGGCTGGCCGCATGGGATGATGCCTTTGCCGACGCGCTGCTGCGTTTGCTGCAATTGGGTGGCAATCCGGCGGATACGGCGATCCTTGGCGAGGCACGGCTGCGCGAGCTTTACTACGCGATCCTGAAGGGGGAGGCAGGGCGCTTTGCCAGACAGGCCTTCGGGGCGGGCAATGCGATTGCACGGTCGATCGCGCATGTATCCTCTCACCTGGACGCGCCGATCTCTATTGATGATATGGCGTCCCGCGCCGGGATGAGCCGCGCCGCCTTTCACCGCAAGTTCAAGCAGGTGACGACGATGGCCCCGATCCAGTTTGTCAAATCCATGCGGCTCAACAATGCGGCGATGAAGATCGCAGGCGGCATGTCCGTGAACGAAGCGGCGGTCGATGTGGGATACGTCAGCCCGTCGCAATTCAGTCGCGAATTCAGGCGGATGTACGGGCAATCCCCGCGCCAATGGGGGGATGCCCAGCAGTTTCCGGTTGAAATGGGCCAATAAGGGGCTGCCATCGCCCATGCGTTGGCAACCCCTTATCACGCGTCTGGTGGTATGATCAGACGTCTACAACCACCTTGCCGATGGCTTGCCCGCTGGTCAGGCGGTCATAGGCCCCGCCCACCGTATCAAGGCCGAATCTCTGGTCATCAAGCAAGGGCTTCAGCGCCCGTGCGTCCACAATCTCTGCCAGTTTGGTCAGGATCTCCCCGTGCTTTTCACGTCCTTGGTTCGCAAGCATTGGAAGCAGCATAAAGATGATATGCAGCGACAGCCCTTTGAAGTGCGCAGGGGACAGGTCGATTTCCAGCAGCCCCACGGTCGACGCGATATGGGCGTTCAGAGCGGCGGCCTCGAACGTCGCGTCGCCCCCCTAGGCGGTAAGGGTCATGGCTTTCATGGTGGTCATCCTCAAGTGCGTCTGATGCCCCCTATCTAATGACTGCCGTGATTCATGTAATTGACCTGATTTTGAGCTCAGTTTTCTTATCATGGATGTAACAGGCGCGCCGCAAACCGCCGTCAGAGACATCAGGGCTCAGCCGTCCAGCCCACCGCGCGAGATCAAACAGCGCAGGAACAACGGCAAACAAATCTCGCCCAAGATCATGGCGCATTGTCTTCAGAATGTCGGATAAGGGCACAAGTGGCAGCCCGTAGGGGAATCACACGGGACTAAATGTAGAACACCCATAAATATGAAGTTAATTAAATCAATAACTTAAGGAATTTTAGATTCTATTTGCGCAACATTTAGTTGGGGGTTAGTTTGGGGGTCAGTTCTTAGGGGCGCGAAGCCCGACCAATAGAAAGTGACCTCCAGATGTCAAAGTTGAAAGCGGCAGAGTTGCCCGGGCTACCTGTTAAGAAGCACCATGACGGCGCAGGGCTATACTTCGATAAGAAAAAGCGCGGGGCGTCATGGATATATAAGTACACGCTGAACGGCGCAGCGCGGGAAATGGGTTTGGGTAAGTATCCTGAAGTATCACTGGCAAAGGCCAGAGAGTTGGCGTCGAAGGCCCGGGGAATTAAGGCAGAGGGGCGCGATCCTATCGCAGAACGTACCGCCGTTAGGCGGCAGGGTGTGACATTTGAAGAAGCTGCGCGGGAGTATTGGCAGGTACACTGCCAGCACTACGCGAGGCCTCTTAATTGGCTTCGCGGTATGGAGTTGAATGTCTTTCCGCACATCGGTCGCAAAGGCGTCGCAGACCTCACCGCCGATGATCTTATCAAGTTTCTCAAGCCTATCTGGGGGCAGGAGAAGACTCGCAAGCTGCGCCAGTGGATTAATGCAGTGATTGGCTACGTGTCTGTAGATGATCCCCGCGTTGATCGCGACCTAATGGACCGCGTCGCAAATCGCCTAGGGCCTCAGAACATCGAACATGAAAACCATCCTGCAATCCCGTGGCAGGACGCGCCTGCGTTATGGTGTGCACTACAAGATACATCTGTCGGGCTGTCTATGAAGCTGCTCATGCTGACAGGCGTTCGCGTCAACTGCATCGTGATCGCGGAGTGGTCTGAATTTGACTTCAAAGAAAAGGTTTGGACCATCCCCGCAGGCAGGGTGAAGCATTGGGAATACGTCTTCCGCGTCCCCCTGACGGGGGCCATGATCGATATCCTACGCACTGCGCGGCGCAAGTGGGGCGGCACAGGCTATGTCTTCCCGTCGGAGGCATCGAAGAGCGGGCATCTTAGTAACAATGCGCACCGCCTTTGGCTCCGCAAGTATGAATGGAAAGATGCCGAAGGGCGTCTCGCTACGGCGCATGGTCTGCGGACCACGTTCCGGAATTGGTCAGATGACGTTCTGCGGATCGACTTCATGCTAGGTGAGCACATCATCCAGCACATGAAGGGGCGAGGGGATCGCGATCAGCGTGCCTACCTGCGGTCAGACAAGCTTGAAAGGCGGCGCGAAGTTCTGGAGGAATGGGATACCTATTTACGCAGCCTCGCGGAGGAGCGTTACCGTCGGGATAAGGAGCGGCGCTCCTTGGATGAGGTGGCGGAGCTTAGCAGTGGGCGAACGAAACGCGAGGTGCTGGAGTGGGTGCATGCGGAAATGACACATGAGGAGTGAGCCGCGTTATCGTCAAGGCTTGTCAGGCTTACAGAGAGGCCCCTGACGGGGCCTCTTCTATTATATTATACCAGCGTAGCGGATAGGGCCTGCATTGGCTGTCCTATCGACTGCAGGACTTCCAGCGCGACACGCGGGTGTATTTCTACTTCAGCCGCGTTAGCGGCGTGGATGCATCACCACATTATCCTTAGCCATAACCTCCTGCATCGCGGATATCTGTTCCTGTGCTTGTGCCAGCATCACGCTAAGCTGGCGCAATAATGGATCAGACATCGGCGAGAGGCAGGCATCTGCTAACTCGGATGTCGCGTTGATTAGGTCGCCGTGCAACTGCTCAAAATTTTTCATGATTCTTTTTCTCCATTCAAAGTTTCCATAAGTCAAAGCTATGTGGAGTCATAACCTATTGTAAAGGTTAGTATAAATGACATTTTGATGTGACTTTGCCTGACACCTCGTCGCAATTCCTTACATACCTAAATGTTCTGATTCATGGATATGAACCTATGTCAAGCGCAAAATTGACAAAAGCTGCATTTTGGGTTAGGTTGCGTTAACACCAGAGTTTAAAATCAACAAAAATGAGCAGGAAATAATGAATATAACAGTTTTTGACTACGCAGATGCCGTCGGTGTCCATCTAGGCACTGCGCGGCGGCGGTTGGAGTGCGTACCGCGCGACGTGCAATCAAGGCCGCACAGATATGGTCTGGCGGATGCCCTTTTAACTTTGAAGAAGAAAGAGGTTGATGATGGCGCGATGCGGCGGCTGGTCGCTACGGTCGTGGTCCAAGGTGATCGTCTGTACGTCGCTGATGATGTGACTACTGCAAAGGCGCTGTTTGCCTTGCTTCCGCAGGATTGCCGCGCGCGTTTTGATGTAGCGCGTAGCCTCTTCTTTGCGTCGGTGGCGAACAGCGCAATGGCTGTGTCGTCGGTGATGGAAACAGTAGGCTCTCTTGCGGACCTGTTACTCCTGCAACCTGACGTTTTGCGGTGCGTCGTCGGCGTCGATGCAACCTGCGACGTCGCGGGTATTGCGCCAGCGTTTGCGCTCGTCAATTGCAACAATTCTTACCTTGAGGAGGTTGCATGATGCCCCAGAATTTCGAAACATTCACCAATATCGTCAATTCTAGCCCGGTTCTGACGGAGAGGTTTTCTGCGCTTGTGCAGGACACGATCAGCGCTGCAAGAGAGCAACATGGTGTTGATCTAAGCATCGAAGACTGTACCGCCATCGCGGAGCTTCGAAATGCCGCCCTAGGGGCGACGCTGGATCGCGACGAGCTGGACCGTCAGTTGCAGGAGCTACCGAAGCTCTCAGATTCGAAGCTCCGCGCCGACATCGCGGAGGGTAGTGCAGAGGCCGTCGCAGCAGGGTTGCAGAAGGTAAATTCAGGCAAAGATTCTGTGCACCATGAGCGCAGTAGTGACGAGCGCGCCCGCAGAATCTCTCTGGCGCGCGAACTGGGGCTCGCAACGCCACCGCCAGTGCAGGATGATCTTCGGTCCCGTGCTGAAAAGATTGAGCTTTTGCAAGAGGTTAAGAATCCGGCGCAGCGTGTTGCCTTGGCCAGAAAGTGGGACCTGCTGTGAGCCGCGAAAGCTTTCTAGATTCAATCACGAGCGACCATCACAACAATGCTTCAGCACGGCCTCCTCGGCGATCTAGGAAAGAAGCCCAAAGGCGCAAGGCGGTCAGAGAAAAGCTTGAACGGGGGCTTCAGCGCCGCAGGTTTTGGACTCCTGAAATGATCGCTGCCGAAGAAGCTCGCCTTCGCGAGGAGATCGCCCGCGTCGTCGCCCGCCGAGCGCAGGATCAAGATCAAGCAGCTTAGAATACTGGCCTGCCCACACGGCGACGTTTCTCCCGTCGTCGGATCACCCCCAACAACTAAGAGAAAGAACTGATAAATGTACGAACAAACAGCAGGTTTGAGCACACAGCTCGCCAGATTTTTAACAAATTCGATGGAGGCGTTTGAATCACGCGGTCAAGGATTTTACGTCGACTTTAATCGCTTGAAGCGAGAGTTGGATGACGATGCAGTTCTGACCATGTCGGTGCTGCTTCAAGCTGGTTTTGCCCAGTCTACCAACACCGATGGAGAGTGGACCACGGCACGTGGCGCAGGAGGAAAGTCTGACCTTTTCACTGCATTCCCGGACGGCGGGCTGGTTGATATCTTAGACATTATAGAGCCTGTGTAATGGCAGCAGCATTACCAAACTCTAAGCACGAAAAATTTGCGAAGCTTATCGCCGGAGGCGTCAAACAAAGAGATGCCTATGCCCGCGCCGGATATGCGGCCACCAACAACAGGGCGGCGGCATCGCGCCTCGCGAAGAAGGTCGCAGCTCGAGTCGAGGAGCTGCGAAATGAGGAGGCTGCGAGAATCTTCTCGAATATGGATAGAGGTGCGGGCGGTGCGATTTCCGATCTTGGCATCACGCCGGAGTGGATAGCGGAGCAGTATCGCATTATTGCGGCGAAGGCACGCGCCTCTGGCGATTTCAAGGCCGCGACGGATTCCGTGAAGAACATCGAAAAGATGGTGAGATCAGAAACGGAGGCAGGTGGTGGCGACGCACCTAAGAGGTCAGGCGGTCCCAAGGTCTCCATCGAGTCCATGATGTCGATCCTGTCCAAGCTTGCCACGCCGACGGTCAGGAACGTGGATGATCAGCCTGCGAAGGACTCGGATGAGGTAGGCATGCTCGCGCGAAACAGGGCGCACCGGGCTGCGGCAAGGGATGAGCAATAAAAGACGCCGCCCCAATAAGGAGCGGCGCAGGGTGTAGGAGAAAGGACTACACCAAGGAAAAGATAATAGGGACACAACCCCCTACTACAATAAACATAACCCGGGGTACTCCCATTTGTCAAGCTTTTTCTAGGCTGTAGCGGTTTTTCGTGACCCGGGCGCTACAAAAAACAGAAAACACGAGAATCTTAAAATGATTCGTTGATCGAATCGTGATTCATACTTACACAGGAATTACAAGAGGAAATGCGAAAAGACATTTCAGCTTGAAGCTAAAATAACACAGCAGCCCAGCACGGGCGAAAAAGAGAGAAAGAAGACCAAGACTTATGACTAGTACTACTACTACTGCCCAGCGTAGCGATACGCCGGAAGAAACGATTGCTGCCCATTTCTTGAAGGCGGGGCTGAACCTGTTCGGCGAAGATGGATCAGTTCGCACATCATCCTACGCCAAGGCGTTGGCAAAGTACGCGGCGAGTAACGTGGTGGAGATTGCCGACTATCAAGATGGAAGCAGCCGCGAAGTTCTTGCTGCTGAACCTGAGTACCTGCCCTCACTTAACGACGCGGAAATTCGGGGGACTGAGCCGGAAGGATTTTCAGAGTTTCTTGGGCGTGAAGCTACTCTCCTCGTAGGTGAAATGTGGGGTGCTCGTGACCGTCGAAACACCCAAGATTCCGCATGGCAATCTCCCTCCATGTCGTGGCACCAGTGGATTGAAGGCGGTGCAGATAATGGCAACGCTCCTGCATGGGGCTTCTCCCGGCACCCTGCTGGGAAGAACAAGGCTGGACCATGTATCGTGCTCGGATCGTCTGTAGGCGGTGCACGCAAGGCCAAGGCCATGGACACCATGTACGCTATGGGTCTGGATATCGACTCCGGCGCAAAGCTCGATGACGTTCTCGCGGATATTGAGGAGAAGGGCCTTCTGTGTCTTGTCTACACCTCATACAATAACGGAACGAGCGGACTTGAGCTGAAGCGCGACGAAGTGCTGCGCAAGCTGAAGATTACACGCGATCCAACCGAGGCGGAAATCAAGCAATACCTGCGCGAGTTCGACAAGAACCGATATGAGGAATCATTCATCGCGGGTTGTTCCATCAGTGCACAGAAGAAGCAGACGACCGAGGGTGTGAAGATCATTCTTGATACTCCTCCTCTTGAGAAGTTTCGCTTAATTTTCCCGCTGGAAACTCCGGTCAAGCTTATCGATCTAGCCGATACGCAGCAGGCCTCTCTAGACATGTGGGAAGACAAGATCACAGGGCTGGCTCAGAACACCCTTGGCATCCACTTTGATACATCCTGTACCGATCCAAGCCGCCTGTTCTATACGGCCCGCCACCCGAAGGGTAGTGACAATTGGTACGCGGCTGTCGTCATGGGCACTCCACTGCGCTTCGATGACGTCACTCCGATGAAGAAGAGTACCTACACGTCCAACCGCGAGGTGAACGCCTTCACCATCGCTGGGGTGGAAGCCGAAGGGGATCGTCAGCCGCAGTGCCACACGCCGTCAGGCGCTTCTCTGAACGAGTGGCACCGGACCGCAAAGGACCGCTTCATGATTGCGGACCTATTGGAAACGTTGTGCCCGGACAAGATCAGGATCGCCGGAGGTGAAGCGCAAGGACACGTCCACACCGAATGCCCGTTCGAGAATGAACATAGCTCAGAAGGTGGTACCGCGACGATGGCGGTGAACGCAGTGGACTCTCAGTCCGAGTATTGGACTTGGTTCTGTCACCACGATTCATGCCAAGGGCGACACAAGCTACAGTACCTTGAAGAGGCTCTTCGGCAAGGTTGGTTCGAAGAGGACGCGCTTTTCGATATCGACCTTGGGTTCATGCTCCCGGCAGCGGATGGAGAAATTGATCCATTTGAAACGGAAGATGCCAAGCGGGAACGCGAAGCAAATTTTGAAAAGTGGGCAGGAGATTTTGACCCTGAAACTGCAAATGCAAGTGACGTTGAATTGTTTGTTTCTGAAGCGTTCGCGTCTGGTATCGACGACGCCGCCGTTCGGGAGCGCATTTCAAGCACGCTATCTAAGAGCACCGTTCTAAGCCTACCTGCGCTCCGGGCGATGTGGACCAAGTGTGAAAGAGATGCACGTGCTGACGCACTCCAGCAGCGCGAAGAGCAGCGCCGCAATGCACCGCGACCACGCTTTGTCCCTCTGGAAGATGCAACCGCTGAAACGATTGAAAACGCTGCCAAGGACGCTGCGTGGCTACCTTCTTTTGTGACTTATCGGGACGGATGGTTCTACGCCCCTGACTTCGACAAGCCGGATGGGGGCGCAAAGCGCCTGTGCCGTGCTTTTGAGGTTCCTTTCGTCGGTTTCGGTGAGACAGAGGAAGGACGCACCAACGAGATCACAATCAGGTACCGTCACCGATCAAAGCAGCGTGGTATCGTGGAGTCGGTCTACTCAATCGGCGAAGCGTTCCGGGATTCCGGTAGTCTGATCTCCCGTCTGGCAGACGACGGACTGGAGATTGATGCGATGGCGAAGGTTCCTAGCATGGTGGCACTACTTAAGGCGGTGCAGACCGATAATGAAGCCGTTCTGGTTCAGAAGCCTGGATGGATTGGTGACGCCTACGTTTCGCCGACTGGCAGAGTAGCGAATGCAGGTTCAGTTCAATACATTCTGGACCCCGAGGCCCGCGTGAGCGGGAAGACGCAGGGCACTTTGGAAGAACATCACATGTATGCCACAACCGCCCTGACTGGTGTCAACGGCAAGTACTTCCTGCCCGGTTATCTTTCTGGTCTCGTAGGTATGGTGGTTGATTACATCGAAAACGATGTGTCCATCCTCCTCGCCCACGAAGGCGACGGGGGGCGCGGTAAGACGTCTGCCGGGAAGGCGGGGGCCGCACACCACGCGCCAGCAGATAGCACAGGGCTATTCAGCAAGGCAGACGCGACGCCTGCTTATGTCGAAAGGAAGGCGGAGCAGGCCAATGGTGCGGTCTGCGTTCTAGACGAAGATGGAGCGTCTAAGCTCGACGCACATGAAAAGCAGCGTGTATATATGCAATGGACTGAGGGCATGGGCCGTGGGCGTGCGACGGCAGACGGTGGCACGCGGCGGACTCGCTCGTGGCGTACCTGTTTCGTGACATCTGCGGAGCGTGAAATGCTTCGGGTCTTCGAGGCGGCGGGCGTCGATACCAAGACGGGCACCATTGCCCGGACGTTCTCTGTCAACTTCAGCAGCGCGGCGGAACTTGATCCGGCTAGCGATGAACTGGCCGCGATCAAGGCCCTGTCAGGTGATGACAAGGAACGGGCCGTGTATGGTGTCACCGCACCGGTGTTTGCTGTTGCGCTGGCGAAGTTAGGTCGGGAGACGGTGAGGGAGCGCGTCAGCGCGGTTATGGCAGACTGGGCCGACCTTGCACCGGGATCATCTGCACGTCGCGTAGTCCGTGTCGCTGCGATCTTTGCTGTTACTGGTGAGATCGCACAGGAAGCTGGCCTGTTTGGTGATGCTGTACAGGTGCGTCAGCATATGCGCGAACTTCTAGAAGATAACATGGATGCGCGGATGGGGCATCTGGACACAGATCGACAGCAGGTGGAAGCTGTTCGCCGTGCCGTTCGACGGGGTGTCCAGATGGGTACCATTGTGCCAATTCACAATGAAGAAGGCTACAATCGGCAGGAGACGTTGGGTTTTCATGGGCACTTCGACGAAAACGGGCGAACAGACGAAGCCGCCATGAATAAGATACAAGATCAGGACGCAGAAATGCAGGCGCGTACCTATCTGATCCCGATCAACCGGATGGGTAAGCTTGGTATCACAACTGATCCCCGGGCGCTCGCCTTGCGTCTTCGTGATGCAGGTGGTCTCGTCGAGCGGAAGAAGGGTGACCGAATGCAGTGGTTCCATGACTATATGCCGGGGGAAGGTAGCGAGAAGCACATCCGCGTGTCAGGGGAATTTATTCACGGGTAGTGAGTATGGGGCGCGTTAGCGCCCCATTTGTCCATTTGCTAGTCTACCTCAAAAACGGACAAATGATGGACAAATGAAAATCGTTTAAAATCAATCTGTTGCGGTCCATTTGTCCATTTGTCCGCTTTGTCCACCGTTTTCGCCGGGGAGGCCCCAGCGAAAAGACACATGCCGATGGACACCCTTTAATTTCTACAGGAATAACGCCCTATATTTATGGACAAATTGACAAATGGACAAATGGTTCTTTTTCGATCATAAAAATAAGGGGTTTGAGAGCGAATTCCATTTGTCCATCATTTGTCCATTTGTCCAAACGTGGACAAATGGCATTCTGAACGGGGGTCGCGCCTCTTTCACTTAAACCAGCGATCAGGGCCGCTTCGCGACCCTGATCGCGCAACCCGCCAAAATCGCTGCAAAAATATTCAATATATTGAATTTGTCTATAAAACACAGGGTTTTGACCCCTGCAACCGACAAGTAATAAAGTTGCGTTTAAAATCACCTTTGCGCAATAAAATTACTTGACGCAAAAATGGCCCTGACACCCGCTAACGCGGGGAATACCATCAATCTACATCACCGACACGCTGACCTACCGCCCCTACGACCTATCGAGTGGCATCCCCCCGCGTTAGCGGGAACCTGATAGCTAAGCCCCTTCGGTTTGCATTATCTCCGCGTCCTTTTTGAGTATACTCTTTCCGGACACGCGAAACCTGCCTAAATTTGTCCTATTAGACTTGCCGAATCGTATATCGGACGATATCTATTTAACGGACAGGCAAATGAGACAGAAGGAGATGACCGTGGGTGAACTAATCGGTTATGCGCGGGTAAGCAGTGCAGGGCAGAAGATGGATATCCAGATTGCCGCCCTGACGGGCGCAGGCGTCCACCCGGACCACCTCTACACAGAGAAGGCTAGCGGAACCAAAAGGACCGGACGCGCGGCACTGGAAGACATGCTTGGGCGTGGCATCCGCAAGGGGGACACAGTCGTCGTGACACGTCTGGACCGCTTGGCTAGATCATCGCGCGATCTGCACAATATCGCCCACACCCTCGAAGAGAAGGGTGTAGGCCTCAAGGTGCTGGAGCAGGACATCGATACCACGACCAGCGCAGGACGCCTGTTCTTCTCGATGCTTTCGGCGATATCCACCTTTGAAACTGAGATACGCAAGGACCGCCAGCGCGAAGGCATAGACGCAGCGCTTGCCAAGGGTGACGACTCCCCGTTCAAGGGACGTCCTGCGACCATAGACGCCGCACGGGTTAAGGCTATGAAGGCAGAGGGGCTAACGCCCACAGCCATCGCACAGGAGCTTGGTATCGCCCGCAGCAGCGTCTACCGTTACCTATCTGCTTAACAGCGCTGACGCGCTCCAGCATGCGTCTCACGTGCTAACGCACGCCAGCGATCTTTACCTGATCCACCGACACACCTGACGCGATCTACCGTCGATGCATCAGCACGGATGACACGATGTACCAGTGGTGGCCTGCGTTAGCAGGCCTGCCAGCGCGATCACCTCCCTTCAATCCAGATCGCAATGTGGAGCATAGTGGGGAATTACTATTAAACTGTTGATAAATAACAATAAATTTTGACGGAGGGACCCAAGGGGGCAATACGGGTGGGGGTGACATAGACGCGCAGATGCTAAGCGATAGGGACTCAGCGAGTGCTGGTTGCGAAAGTTCTGATCTGTGTATCACTAATTTTCATCGGTTCGGAGGGGGGTACCCCCACCCCCCTTAACCGAAACACTAACTCCCCTGAAAAATTTTAAAAATTCATCCGCAAAAGTTGCTCAAAATGACCCGTTGGCGATTAGGTCAGATACACTGACCTGTGATATACTTTAGGTATCCAAGGACGGAGCGGCAGTCACCGCACCACCGGGGGGAGCTGCTGGGTGCGCTCCCCCCAATTTACCCAGCACGAAAGATACCAAAATGACAGATACACACGAAATTCGCTTGAATATTAACGCGGCTGCTGCCAAGCGCGGTAGCCGTGATTTTACTGCTGCGATTACCGCAGTGAAGACCGCTATCAAAGACCTTGACCGCGACAGCCAAAACGCGTTCAGCAAGCTTCAGAACAAGAAAGTAACAGTCGATACATCCGGCATCAAAAAGGCTTCGACGGAGCTATCCAGCTTCGATGCCGCCGCGAAGCGTCTAGAGCTAAGTTCTAAGTCAGTATCCCGCGTCGCTGGTTCTCAGTTCGACCGCCTTTACGAGAAGGCCCAGCGCCTATCCGATACAGATGGCATCCGCACTCTAACCGTAGAAATGGGAAGGCTTGAGACACGCCTAGCACGTGCTCAGACCCCGCTTGATATCGCCGATGCAAAGAGCAAATGGCAGGACTCCGCCGCAGGCGTTATGTCCTTGAACCGCCAGCTTGAACTACAAGAACGCGCCAGCAATATCGCGGCTACAGCCAACAGAAACCACGCGGCGGCGGTGGACCAGCTACGCGCGAAGTATAACCCGCTTTATGCGGCATCTGCACAGTATGAAGGTACACTCCGCGAGATCGCAGAAGCGGAGCGTCTGGGCGCTATCAGCGCCGTACAGGCCAGCGCTGCCCGCAAGGACGCGGCCTCCACCCTCGCCAATGCAAGTACCATGATGACCAAGTACGGCAGCGCCATGAAGGTCGCAGGCCATCAGGCTCAGAATGCAACTTACCAAATTCAAGACGTCTTCGTGACAGCCGAAATGGGCATGTCACCCATGCGAATTGCTCTACAGCAAGGTTCGCAACTTTCCATGGTGCTAAACGATATGTCACGCTCCGCAGGTGGCGCGAAAGGGGTCATCAGTGGCCTAGGCGCGGCGGTTGGGGGGATGCTGAATCCTGTGTCGCTAGCGACCATGGGTGTGATCGCCGGGGGCGCAGCGCTTTACCAATGGGCATCCAGTGCAAGCGATGCCAGCGAAGAGGCAGAGCGCCTGACAGAGAAGCATAAGCAGCTCACGGAGACGCAGCGGACGCTAAACGATACGGTACGCGGCATGCGCCTTGGCGTGTCCAGTGATGAACTGATCGCCATGGACTTGCTAGCTGCCAAGAGCGCAGAGATCGCAAAGCAGAAAGAGAAGATCGCGGGCATGGAAGGCTCGCGCATGTATATGGATGTCATCGGCGGCGAACGCCAAGCTCTGGAAGCATTGCAAAAGGAGAAGGCCGCGCTTCAAGATCAACTTTCGACCATCAAGTCGCTACAGGACGCCAAAGAACGCCTGATCGCATCCACCCGGACCCTCGCAGATGATGAACGAACCGTCGGCGAAGGGATGCAGCTCACCGGACGCCAGTTAGCAGAAAACGAACTGACCGCAGAGCTACTGCGCCAAGGCATCTCCGCCAGCGCAATCGCTGGTCTGGACCTGTCTCGCGTAGATATGGCCAGCGGCATCAGCAGCGCCAGGGCAGAAGCTCTCAAGCTCGCCAGCAATCTGCAAATGTCTCTGAGCGCTGCGCTGTCCTTGAAGAATATGCAGGACGGTCTGGTATATTCCGGGCGCGGTGGTGATCCCCGGAAGATGGATGATCAGTATACCCGCGATCTCAACTATGTAGACCCGCAGGTGTACATTGATCGATTTAATAAGGCACAGGCCAAGGCAAGCAAGGTACGCGGCGGTGGTGGTGGTCGGACTGCCAAGCTTTCCGACGAAGCCAAGGCAATCAAGAACACGACCGATGCCATCGCATCCCGACACGCGGCGCTTCTCAGCGAAGCCCGGGCGATGGAACTGGTCGCCAATAAGAGTTTCGCGACCATGGAAGCCGCAAAGCTTTTCGCGGATGCCGAATTGTCCGGCGCGGCAAATGTCGATGCAAAGACGCGGGCTATGCTTGCCCAGATCGATGCAGCGGAACAACTGAAGGACGCACAAGGTAGCCCCATGGACGCCGTGATGGGCGATCTGGAGGGCAATTTCAAAAGCGCTCTATCTAGTGCGTTGCAAGGTGATTTTGACCTATCCAGTATCGCCGAAGGCATCCGCGCAAGCCTAGCTGACGCTATGGCGGAGCAGATCACAGACGCAATCTTCCCAGAGCTGAATAGCGGCGCAACGGAAGCAGCACAGATGCAGGCGGCACTGACGGCAGGCGGTGCTAACGCTGCTCAGCAGATCAGAGCCGCAATGGCAACAGGAGCAACCGGAGCAGGCCAGAAACTAGGCTCAGGCGTCAGAACGGCATCTATACAAGGCGCAAGTGCTCTACAACGTGCTGGTATAACCTCTGCAACTTCTATGGCGACAGGCGTCTCCGCAGCAGGCTCTGCCGGAGCAACACAGATGCAATCAGGCATCATCGCAGGTTCCACGGTAGGTGCTCAAAAGATGGAGTCTGCAACCGCAGGGCTTGCAGGCGGTAGCAGCGGCGGCGGTGGCCTGTTCGGCGGCAACTGGCTGGGCATCGGTGTGGGCCTGCTAGGCGGCCTCCTAGGTGGTAGTGGCGGCAGTTCGTCTAGCTCTTCCCCATACACGCCTGTCACGAAGGTCAGCAGCTACTACGGTCCTGACGATGTCCCTAGCTACGCGGATGGCACGGCCAATACATCCGGCATCCCCGCCGTTCTGCATCCAAACGAAGCTGTCATCCCGCTTTCCAACAACAGGAAGGTTCCTGTGGAAATGGGCAGCGCAGGCGGTTCAGCTCCGATGACATTCAGCGTCGTGAACAACGTGACCGTGGAAGGTAGTGACGACGATCAAGAGAACGCCTTGAACATCGCGACATCGATTAGCGAACGCATGGAATTGATGATCGAAGAGAAGATGATCGAACACTCCCGATATGGCGGATACCTTAATCCCCGGGGAAGTTAGTGGGGGGCGGCGTTAGCCGCCTCTTCACATCAGGACGCCAGCAGCGACCAACATCGCGGCAATCCACAAGGTGAGAAGGGCAACCAAGAACATCGCGCTCTCTGGTTCGACCCGCTTATCGCGTCTCTTCTTCTTTTCCTCATCATCTGGGGGCATGTAGGTCATAAGGCACCGAGTTTTTAAATCGTTATGCCTGTTAACCTAGACTTGAGACACGGAGCGACAACCAGACTTAACGCGCCAAACTGTCGCATCGACTTTAACTGTCTACTAAAACTTCCAGTTTACTGCCCCTGTGCTGTCTGAGCGCCGCCACTTAGCTGCTTCGTTTCGTTTGGCGGATTCCTCACTAACTTTCCGTCGCTGTTCGCGATGCTCACTCTCTGCAACACTAGCCCGCAGCGTCAGAGGAATACTAAACTGAACGCGGCTGACCTCTTCATTCTGACGGGTGTGCGTACCATCAACGCCAACCTCAGCAGAGAAAACCTTAAGGCCTGCTTTGCCGCCGCCGCCTGTTTCAGTTGCGGCGGTTACGGCAACGTCGAAGCTTACGTTCTGAATCTGCCTATAGACGTGGCCTGTGCCGCCTTCTTTAAATAAATTGGACTGCTTAGAGTCGACAGGCGGATTCACGATGACACCATCATCGCTCCATTTCTCCTGCAACTCATTCGTCGCTTCGATGATCCCTGTGATAGTTTCAGTAATAAATTCTTTCAGGTCCATGCGTTTTCTCCCTTTCGAGAAGGCTAGGGCGGTGCAGTTTACATAGCAAGCGCGTTGCCTATGGTGATCTAGGTAAAGCAAAGACCTACATTTTCACTGATAGGACATTTTGATATGAAGATACTATTAGCGGCAGCTACTGCACTGTTATCTACCCCTCTCTGGGCAGAAGGCGATCTAGGGTCGCTCTCTCATTCTGAGCTGGTGAGCAACTGCGTAGAAGTTCTGGACGCCGGAGGGGATGCAACAGACCAAGCAGCGGAGCTTCTGTCACGCAGTGGTTTCAACCTTGGTGAAGAAAACACACGCAAAGGGCAGAAATGCTTAAGAGCGACATACGGTGCAGCATTCGAATTCGTCGGGGGACGCTTCGTTAGCCCCGAGTTACAGGCCCTCGCATTAGAGGATGCAGAGGCAAAGCGTGAAGCAGCGCGGCAACGGGAACTCAGATACGTTGAAGCGGTAGCAGAGGTCTGTGTCGAAGAATACGCCGCTGATCGATTCCGTGCGCTCACAACTCCGATTTGCGGAGAGGTCTTCAAAGCTCAGGGCCTGCCAAGTTCCGACTGAGGCCAGAACCACTATACGGGGATTCTACAATCCCCACGACTGACGTCAGGCAGGGGAATCGAAACTCAGGGGCCAAACTCACACTTGGGGGTTCATTTGGGGGTCGCTTTCGCAGAGTGGCGCTAAGCATTTGTTTTCAATGAGGGAAGTAGGCACAAGTGGCAGCCCGTAGGGGAGTCGAACCCCTCTTTTCAGGTTGAAAACCTGACGTCCTAACCGATAGACGAACGGGCCACTTAGCTTGTGAGCGCTTCTCTAAGGAATGCGGCGCAGGCGCGCAAGCAGAAATCGAAAGAAAATGAAAAATTTTTACGCAGGTGCCGCATCTTCCAGACGCAGCTGCACAGACTGTCGGCCACGCCAGGTATTGATGTCCAGACGTCCGGCCAGATGGAACCGTGCACCACCGTGGTTTTCCAGTGCCGGGCCAAGCGGGCCGTCAAATGCGCCAAAGGCGATGGCGTCCATTTTGGTGTTGTTGCCGTCGCCAAAGCTGATCTTGAGGTGGCTTTCACCCACCCGCTTGGCAAAGCGGATCTGCATGTCGGCAAAGGCATATCGCGGGGCAGGGGCACCGGCCCCGAAGGGGCCTGCCTGTTCCACCTGCTGCGCCAGTTCCACCGTCGCGGCGGCGGGCATCAACATGCCGTCCAGCTTCAGGTCTGCCGCGCCAGCCAGATGCGCGCCCTGCTTGGCCAGTAGCTCTGACAGCCGCGCCATGGCTGCGTCCAGCTTGTCTTCGGCCACGGTCAGCCCGGCGGCCATTTTATGTCCGCCGCCCTTGATCAGTAGCCCCTCGGCTGCCAGCCGCTGGATCGGCGCGCCCAGATCGATCCCCGAAACAGAGCGGCCAGAGCCTTTGCCGATGCCATCCTCGAACCCGATCACGATCGACGGCCGGTTCGACGCCTCTTTCAAACGCGAGGCGACGATGCCCACCACGCCCGGATGCCAGCCCGCGCCCGAGGCCCAGACCAAAGGCGCGTCAAAGCCGCGGGCCTCTGCCTGATCCAGCGCGGCGGCGCGGACAGCGGTTTCAACATCGCGGCGCTCGGTGTTCAGCAGGTCCAGCTTTTCGGCAAGCGACTGCGCCTCATGGGGATCATCGCAGGCCAGTAGCCTTGCCCCCAGATCCGCTTGCCCGATGCGCCCGCCCGCGTTGATCCGCGGGCCAAGCAGAAACCCAAGATGATAGGCCGCCGGGGCCGTATCCATCCGCGCCACATCGGCCAAGGCGGCAAGCCCCAACCTGTCGCGCCGTGCCATGACGCGTAGCCCCTGACGCACAAAGGCGCGGTTCACGCCGATCAACGGGGCGACATCGGCCACCGTGGCGAGCCCCACCAGATCCAACAGCGCCATCAGGTCAGGTCCGCGTGCGCCCGCTTCGCGCAGTTGACGTCCTGCCTCGACCAGCATCAAGAACACCACTGCCGCGGCACAAAGATGCGCCAAGGCACCGTCTTCATCCTGCCGGTTGGGGTTCACCACGGCCAAGGCGTCGGGCAGGGTCTCTCCGCCCAGGTGGTGGTCCAGAATAACGACATCCGCGCCGTCCGCCGCGGCCACCGGCCCATGCGACAAGGTCCCGCAGTCAACGCAGACGATCAGATCATGGGCAGCCGCCAGTTCGGCCATCGCGGCGTCATTGGGGCCATATCCTTCGTCGATCCGGTCCGGCACATAAAGCGTCGCGGCGCAGCCCATCTCGCGCAGCCAGACCAGCAGCAGCGCGGCAGAGCTGCCACCATCCACATCGTAGTCCGCAAACACGGCAATCCGCTGACGCGCTTTGACCGCGGAAAGAAAACGCGTCGCGGCTTTCTCCATGTCGCGCAGGGATCGCGGGTCAGGCAGCAGATCGCGCAACGACGGCGCAAGAAACGCTTCGGCCTCTTCCGCCGCCACACCGCGCCGCGCCAGCACCTGACACAGGGCCAGCGGCAGGCTGGTCTGCTGCACCAGAACTTCGGTCGCGCGTTCCACCTCGACACCGGGGCCCACCCAGCGACGCCCCGTCAAAGACGCATCAACACCTAGAAAGCTCATGCATCCCTCTCTTCCAAATGGTCAAAAATCCTCGCCGAAGGCATCCGTCCCATCCTCCCCACAATGGGCAGGGCAGGGGCGCGGCCGCGCCCCTCGGGGTTACAGATCCTCGATCCGCAGCGCCACGGGATCGCTTGCCAGCACACCGGTTTTCGCCATCGCGGCCAGAGCTTCGTCCAGCGCGGTGCGGCTGCATTTATGGGTGACGATCAAGACGGGTGCCTGATCGCTGCGGTGTTCGGTCTGGCGCATGCGGTCGATGCTGATCCCGGCCTCGCCCAGAACGGTGGCGACTTTGGCCAGGGCACCGGGTTTGTCCAGCAGGCCCATGCGCAGATAGAAGGCGGCGGGGCGCTGTGACAGGGCTGCGGTGGCCGAGGCGAGCGTTGCCGCCTTCTGGCCAAAAACGGGGCCATGCCAGCCGCGTGCGATATCGCAGATGTCCGACAATACGGCGCTGGCGGTGGGGCCTTCGCCGGCTCCGGGGCCGCGCAGGACGATCTGCCCGATCGCATCGCCTTCCAGCACGATCATATTGGTCCCGCCCGCGAGTTGCCCCAGCGGAGAGCTGTCGGGCACAAGGCAGGGCTGCATGCGCTGTTCCAGCCCGCGGCCGGTCATCTGCGCGACGCCGAGAAGCTTGATCTTGTATCCCATATTCGCGGCAGCCTGAATGTCGTCGATGCTGACGCGCTGGATGCCTTCAATCTCGATCCCGTCGAAATCCACCTGTGTGCCAAAGGCGATCGACGACAGGATCGCCAGCTTATGCGCCGCGTCAATCCCGCCGACGTCAAGGTTCGGGTCCGCTTCAAGATAGCCAAGCGCCTCGGCCTCCTCGAACAGGGAGTTATAGCCGTTGCCGGTCTCTTCCATGCGGGTCAGGATATAGTTGCAGGTGCCGTTCATCACGCCCATGACGCGGGTGATCTCATTCCCGGCAAGGCTTTCCGTCAGCGCCTTGATCACGGGGATGCCCCCGGCCACGGCAGCTTCATAGCGGATCAGGCAGCCCGCGGCTTCGGCTTGTTCGGCCAGCGCCTGACCGTGGATCGCCAGCAGCGCCTTGTTGGCGGTGACCACATCCTTGCCCGAGGCAAGCGCGGCTTCGGTCGCGTCCTTGGCGGGGCCTTCGTCGCCGCCCATCAGTTCGACAAAGACATCCACATCGTCCCGTTTTGCCAGTGCGACGGGATCATCTTGCCACGCGTAGCCCGACAATGTGACACCGCGGTCCTTGTCGCGGCTGCGGGCAGAGACGGCAGTGATGGTGACGGGGCGACCGGTGCGGGCCTCGATCAAGGCAGCCTGCTTGCGGATGATCCGCACCACGCCAACCCCAACGGTGCCCAATCCGGCAATCCCAAGACGAAGCGGTTGTGACATGGTGCAATCCTTTTGGTGGTGCGCGGCAGCGGGCTGCGGCGTTTCGGGGGTTTAGCCGCGATGTAGCCCTTTCCCACCGCGCACGCAACGCGACATTGCATGCGGCTTATTGCAAACCTTGGGACAAACGCTGCTTTTCCGACCCCGACAGAACCGATCCGCGCAAGCGCGCCGCGCGCGCCTGCAACCGTTCGACCCGCGATGTCAGCCCGCTTTCGGTTTGCGGGATGTTCACCTGTCCGGCCTCGGCCTTGGCAAGCAGCGGATCGACCGGCACAATCGCGGGATAGTCCGATGCGAGAAGCTCGGGCGTGGCACGGCTGTCAAGCGCGGGAAACTGCGTGCAGGCCGCGGGCAGGGTCAGCGCGGCAAGGCAGAGCGGAAGAAGGATACGGTGCGTCATAGATCAGTCATGCACCAGCGACGGAATTCGCGCAAGCAGGGGTTTGCCTTTGAACATGCGTTCAATTAACCTTTGACCCATGGCGCGTACAACCGGATCACATTCTGACATCACTCGGCCCAAAATCCGCGCGGCGGCGTTGCGGCTTTTCGCCCGACACGGCTTTGCTGCCGTATCCATGCGGGCACTGGCGACGGAAGTCGGGGTGCAGGCGGGCGCATTGTATAATTACACGCCGGATAAGCAGACCTTGCTGTTCAGCCTGTTGCAGGACCATATGAACGACCTGCTTTCGGCCTGTGACAGTGACCCCAGTCAAAGCGCGGTGGATCGCCTGCGCCAATTTGTCGACTTTCACATCCGCTTTCACGCCGACCGCCCGGACGAGGTGTTCATCTCTTATATGGAGCTGCGCAACCTCACGCCTAAGAATTTCGCCGAGGTCGAAGCATTGCGCCGCCAGTATGAAGACCGGCTAGAGACGATCTTGCGCGACGGGGCGGCGGCGGGGGATTTCGCCATCGCGGATACCAAGATCGCGACCTTGGCGGTGATTGCGATGCTGACAGGGGTGAATACGTGGTTTCGCGCAGGCGGACGGCTGTCGCTGGACGAGGTAATCGCGCAATATTGGGATATGGTGCGCAAGTCCGTCACGGCGGGGTAGGCCCCCGCGCGTGACGCTGGTTTTCAAGGCGCTTAGGGCCGCAGGGCGTTAATCGTCAAAGCCGACGAACCGCGTGACCTCTTCGACGGGGCGGCGGGTAGAGACGACGGCATTGGCCGAAAAATCCTCGTCCGGCCAGCCCATGGCGACGCAGGTCATGATCACCTGATCGTCGGGGATTTGCGCATGTTCACGCACCACAGGCGATTGCATGATGCCCTGACCGTTGATCACGCAGCCCAGACCCATGCTCCACGCGGCGAGCACAAGGCCGTAGGTCACCGCGCCCAGATCGAAATGCGCGATGGTGCCGTTGTCATCCAGCGACTTGTCAAAGCAGACCACGATGGACACCGGCGCGTCAAATTGGCGGAAGCCGCGCATCACCCAATCCTGACGGCGCTCCTTGTCGTCGCGTTCGATCCCCATGGCAGCAAAGAGCTGTTTCGCGATGCCGACCTGCCGGTCCCGGTGAACACCGGCATAGGCCCCGTGATCGCTGATTTCACGCACCGGCGGCACGCCTTGCAACATACGGGTCGAATTCCCTTCACGGACTTTCTCAAGCGGTTCGCCGGTCAGCACATGCAGATGCCACGGCTGGGTGTTCATCGAGGATGGCGCGCGATTGGCCAGTGCGATGACCTCTTCCAGCAGGGCGCGCGGCACGGGGTCTTTCTTGAAGCCCCGGATGCTGCGCCGTTCCTGCATTGCCTGTTTCAGTTCCATCTTGCCCTCCCGCAAATTTCCTGACGGCTGTCAGACTGTTGCAGTTCCGCGGTGGGGTCAAGCGCGGGTGGGGCCGCGTGCCGCTGCGTCAGATCAGCAGTTCGGCACGTTGACCGCCAGCCCCCCAAGCGAGGTTTCTTTATACTTTTCAGACATATCCGCACCGGTCTGACGCATGGTTTCGATGCAGGCGTCCAGCGGCACCAGATGCGTGCCGTCGCCGCGCAGCGCAAGCGACGCGGCGGAGACCGCCTTGATCGCGCCAAGCCCATTTCGTTCGATGCAAGGCACCTGCACCAGACCGCGCACGGGGTCGCAGGTCATGCCCAGATGATGTTCCAGCGCGATTTCGGCGGCGTTCTCGATCTGCTGCGGCGTGCCGCCCATGACGGCACAGAGCCCGGCGGCGGACATGGCGGCGGCGCTGCCCACTTCGGCCTGACAGCCCGCTTCCGCCCCCGAGATCGACGCGTTGAATTTGACCAGCCCGCCGATCGCCGCAGCGGTGAGCAGGAAATCCTCGATATGCGCCTCTGATGCGCCGGGGACGTGATCCAGATAATAGCGCAAGGTAGCGGGCATCACACCCGCTGCGCCGTTGGTGGGGGCGGTGACGACTTGCCCACCGGCGGCATTTTCCTCGTTCAC
>TARA_R100000501_G_scaffold14543_3_pt1 | contig 23637 bp, 22 predicted proteins | sample TARA_R100000501 | Tara Oceans TARA_R100000501 (sample SAMEA2620120) | marine metagenome | biome: marine biome (ENVO:00000447); feature: mesopelagic zone (ENVO:00000213) & marine oxygen minimum zone (ENVO:01000065); material: "saline water (ENVO:00002010), including plankton... | reverse complement strand
TTTGCTTCAACACCGCGATGACCGGCTATCAGGAGATCATGACCGATCCCAGCTATGCGCGCCAGATTGTGACCTTCACCTTTCCCCATATCGGCAATGTCGGCGTCAACGAGGAGGATGTGGAGGCGGACACCCCCCACGCCATCGGTTGCGTCGTGCGCGAGGACGTCACTGCTCCCTCCAATTTTCGCTCGGTCGGCCGGTTCGACGATTGGCTGGCGAAGAACGGCCGCATCGGCATTTCCGGCGTCGACACCCGTGCGCTGACACGCAAGGTGCGACTGCAGGGAGCGCCCAATGCGGTGATCGCCCATGACCCGGATGGCAAGTTCGACATGGACGCGCTGCTGGCCGCCGCAAGGGACTGGAGCGGCCTGGAAGGGCTGGACCTTGCGAAGGACGTGACCCGCGAAGAAACGGGCGGATGGAACGACGGCCCCTGGCAGTTGGGCCAGGGCTTCGGCATCGGCCCCAGCGACGGCCCGCACGTGGTCGCCATCGATTATGGCTCCAAAAAGAACATTTTACGCCGACTGGTGAACGCCGGTGCGCGCGTTACCGTTGTCCCGGCAAACGCGACATTCGAGCAGATCATGGCGCTGGAACCGGCGGGGGTTTTCCTGTCCAACGGTCCGGGCGATCCGGCAGCGACAGGCGAATATGCCGTGCCGGTCATCAAGCAGTTGTTGGACGCGGATGTGCCGATCTTCGGCATCTGCCTGGGCCATCAACTCCTTGGCCTTGCCGCCGGTGCGAAGACCGCCAAGATGTTCCAGGGCCACAGGGGCGCGAACCATCCTGTGCAGCGACTGAGTGACGGGCGCGTGGAAATCACCAGCATGAACCATGGCTTCGCCGTCGATGCTGACTCTTTGCCGGAGGGCATGGTGTCGACGCACACCAGCCTGTTCGACGGCACGCTGTGCGGGATCGAACTGACCGGCAAAAAGGCATTTGGTGTGCAATATCACCCGGAGGCCAGCCCCGGTCCGATGGACAGCGACTATCTGTTCGAGAAATTTGTCGGTGGGATGCAATGAGCGACGACGCCAATGATGCGTGGGGTGGCGCATTTGGCAAAAGTTGGGGCCAATCGTGGGATCAACCGAAAAGTTTGCCAATGAAGCTTGCCGCCGTAGCAACACTGGCGCGCTTTTTTCTTTATAAGAGTATGGTGAAAGATGGGCTTGACCGAATGGATGCGGCTGATTTGCCCGACCTGATAAGTCCAAACATTAATGATGCCATGATGAAAATGGCTCTCCGCCAGTTATCGGATATGAAGCATGTAGCGCGATCATATTCTGATGGGTTCTCCTTCGTTAGACTTACCGCGATAGGCGTTGAGGAAGTGGAGAAACAATTAGATAATAAAGACTCTTTTTTGCAAAAATATCTAAATTTGGGACCCAACAATTTATCCTATGCATTTGTTGATGTCGATATTCCTGCATCGGATCGCGTGGTATCGTTAGATCATAACAAACCCGAATACCAAAAGATATCATATGAACTGAACGAGCTAAGTCAGAGCATACATCGAGAGTTAGCAAACGACTTATCTGAAGAAAATAGAGATCGAATTATCAGGTCAATCCGAAGTGCAAATGAGCTTTGGAAGTCAATTGAACTGAAAGTAATTCAAGTACAAGTGGGAATAGTTATGGCACTTGAGGACGCTGAGGGCTTAATTTCTGATATTAATAAAAAAATGGCTGTACAAGTCTTGATAGAGGCTATTCGAGCATTTGTGCGGAGTGTTGTTTGATGCCTAAACGTACCGATATCGACTCCATTCTCATCATTGGCGCCGGTCCCATTATTATTGGGCAGGCATGCGAGTTCGATTATTCGGGCGTGCAGGCGTGCAAGGCGTTGAAGGAGGAGGGATACCGGATCATTCTGGTCAACTCCAATCCGGCGACGATCATGACCGATCCGGATATGGCCGACGCCACCTATATCGAGCCGATCACACCGGAGATCGTCGCAAAGGTGATCGCCAAGGAGCGTGATCTTCATCCTGGGGAGACGCTGGCCGTTCTACCCACGATGGGGGGCCAGACGGCACTCAACACCGCACTTGCTCTCGCGCAGGATGGTACGCTGGATAAATATGGCGTTGAGTTGATTGGCGCCAATGCAGAGGCGATCGACAAGGCCGAGGACAGGCTGAAATTCCGCACGGCGATGGACAAGATCGGCCTTGAAAGCCCTCGTTCCGCCATCGCCCATTCGGATCAGGAGGCGCTGGAGGCGCTGGAGGCGGTTGGTCTGCCCGCGATCATTCGGCCATCCTTCACGCTGGGCGGCACCGGCGGGGGTGTCGCGTATAATAAGGAAGATTTCCTCGATATTGTGCGCGGTGGCCTCGACGCTTCCCCCACGAACGAGGTCCTGATCGAGGAATCCGTTCTCGGCTGGAAAGAATATGAGATGGAGGTCGTTCGCGACAAGAACGACAATTGCATCATCATCTGCAGCATCGAAAATGTCGATCCGATGGGCGTCCATACCGGCGATTCCATAACCGTCGCCCCGGCGCTGACGCTGACCGACAAGGAATATCAGATCATGCGCAATGCCAGCATCGCTGTGCTGCGCGAGATCGGCGTCGAAACCGGGGGATCGAACGTGCAGTTCGCCGTCGATCCGAAAACGGGCCGGCTGATCGTCATTGAAATGAATCCGCGTGTGTCGCGCAGTTCTGCGCTGGCATCGAAGGCGACGGGCTTTCCCATCGCCAAGGTCGCCGCGAAACTGGCCGTCGGGTATACACTCGACGAGATCGACAATGACATTACCGGGGCGACCCCGGCATCGTTCGAGCCAACCATCGACTATGTCGTCACGAAAATTCCGCGCTTCGCATTCGAGAAATTTCGCGGCGCATCCAACCGTCTATCGACAGCAATGAAGTCGGTGGGTGAGGTGATGGCAATCGGACGCAACTTCGCCGAAAGTTTCCAGAAGGCGCTGCGCGGCCTCGAAACCGGTCTGACCGGGCTCGATCCCCTGCCGGAGCTGGAAGGCGAGGGCGATGGTGGAATTGCCGCGCGTCTGGCACACGCGACGCCAGATCGCCTGCTGGTCGTTGCAGAGGCGATGCGGCGCGGATTTCCCGATGAAGAGATTCACCGGCTGAGCTTCTATGATCCTTGGTTTCTGGCCCGCATTCGGGAAATCATTGAAGCGGAAGCCCGGATTGCCGAGGCAGGCCTACCAGGCGACGCGGTTGGAATGCGCGCTGTAAAGGCCATGGGCTTTTCCGACGCGCGGCTCGCCACGCTGACCGGCACGAGTGAGAGCGAGGTATCACGCCAGCGCCGCGCCTTGGGCGTGCGGCCCGTTTTCAAGCGCATCGACACATGTGCCGCTGAATTCGAAGCCAAAACGCCGTACATGTATTCGACCTACGAAGCCCCGATCTTCGGGGAGCCGGAAAACGAGGCCGCGCCGACGGACCGGGAGAAGGTCGTTATTCTGGGCGGTGGACCCAACCGGATCGGGCAGGGGATCGAATTCGACTATTGCTGCTGTCACGCCGCCTTTGCGCTGGCGGATGCAGGCTATGAGACGATCATGGTCAATTGCAATCCGGAGACGGTTTCAACCGACTATGATACGTCGGACCGGCTTTATTTCGAGCCGCTGACGCCGGAAGATGTGCTGGAAATCCTGCACGGCGAGCAGCAGGCGGGGACGCTGAAAGGCGTCATCGTGCAATATGGCGGCCAGACCCCATTGAAGCTGGCCCCGGCGCTGGAGGCGGCAGGGATCCCTATCCTGGGCACGGCCGTCAGTGCCATCGACGAGGCGGAGGATCGAGAACGCTTTGCGGCGCTCGTTCGCCGTCTGGACCTGAAACAGCCGGCCAATGGCATTGCCCGCACGCTGGAGGAGGCGCAGCGTGAAGCCGCCACGGTGGGCTTCCCCGTATTGCTGCGCCCGTCAAACGTCCTGGGCGGACGCGGCATGGAGGTGGTCGATTCCGACCGCCAGCTGGAAACCTACATGAAGGCCGCCATGCTGGTGGAAGACGGGTTGCCAGTCCTGGTCGACCAATATCTGCGCGACGCGATAGAGGTAGACGTGGATGCCCTGTCCGACGGCGAAAATGTCCACATTGCCGGCGTTTTGCAGCATATCGAAGAGGCGGGGGTCCATTCCGGCGACAGTGCCTGTTCACTGCCGCCCTATTCTCTTTCGGACGAGGTGATTGCGGAGATTGAGCGCCAGACCGAGGCACTGGCAAGGGCACTCAACGTGCGCGGACTGATGAACGTGCAATATGCGGTGAAGGACACCGACGTTTACCTGATCGAGGTGAATCCGCGCGCAAGCCGCACCGTCCCATTCGTGGCAAAGGCGAAGGGAACGCCGCTCGCGAAGATTGCCGCGCGCGTGATGGCAGGTGAATCGCTGGCCGATTTCGACATGCCGCCGCGCGCGACGCCACATATCGCAGTGAAGGAAGCTATTTTCCCGTTCGGGCGCTTTCCCGGCACTGACCCGGTGTTGGGACCGGAAATGAAGTCAACGGGCGAAGTCATGGGAATCGATATGGATTTCTCGATCGCCTTCGCAAAGTCTCAGCTTGCCGTTGGCACCAAACTGCCAGACAGCGGCTCCGTCTTCATTTCGGTAAAGGATACAGACAAGCCGCAGATATTGGACGCTGCGCGGCAGCTTCTCGATCTGGGCTTCGACCTGGTTGCCACCAGTGGCACAGCGTCATTCCTGCGCGAGGCTGGCCTCGCGGTCACGGCGGTAAACAAGGTACTGGAAGGGTCTCCGCATATCGTCGACGAGATCAAGAATGACGCGATTGCCATGATCTTCAACACCACCGAAGGCGCACAGGCTATGGATGATTCAAAATCGATCCGATCCTCTGCGGTTTATGGGAAGATCCCCTATTACACCACGGCTGCCGCCAGCCGGGCTGCGGTGGGCGCGATCGCCGCCCTGCGTGCGGGACCTCTTGAAGTCCGCTCTCTGCAATCCTATTATTCAGCGACCTGAGGTTTTCCGACAGTCGATGCCCTGAATGCGGTGTGGGTTGCACCGGTGGCTTCGCTGTTCATATTTGCGAGGGATGATAAGCGCATGGCAACGCTAGAAAAGACGCCAATGCTGCGTGAGGGTTATGATCGCATGACCGCCGAACTTACGCGATTGAAATCCACCGAACGCCATCAGGTCGTTGCGGCCATTGAGGAGGCGCGCGCTCATGGCGACCTTTCCGAAAATGCGGAATATCACGCTGCGAAGGAACGCCAGGGGCAGATCGAGGCACAGATCACCGATCTGGAGGACAAGATCAGCCGCGCGCAGATCATCGATCCGGCGGATTTGAGCGGCGACAAGGTAGTCTTTGCCGCCACCGTGAAGCTGCTCGACGAGGATGACAAGCCCGTCACCTACCAGATCGTCGGCCCCTATGAGGCGGACGCCAAGGGCGGCCGGATTTCCTATACCTCGCCCTTGGGCCGTGCCATGATCGGTCGGCGCGTCGGTGACGAGATCGAGGTTTCCACCCCGTCGGGTGAGAAATATTACGAGATTGCCGAAATCGAATTCAAGTAGTTTGCCAGGTCAGGTCGACGTTATTCAGAAATGGTGTTCACTCGCTTCGACCATGGACGTTCAATGGTCGGCGGGTGAACATCTATCGGTCGTCCTGCGCTGTGCGGGAAAGCAATAGCTTCGATGCGTAATCCCTCCCCACCGCTGACCCGGATCGCCCCTGCGACCACAATGCTGGCGGCGGCCTGCGTTATTCTGTGGCTTGCCGATCTTGTCTGGCCAGAGCTTGGGTACGGTCTGTCGCTGATCCCGGCACGCCTGACGGGCCAATCCTATGTCCCGGGCTTCGCCGCGCCCGCCATTCTGACGCCGATCACGATGCAGTTCGTGCATGCAGGGATTGGGCATCTGTTTCTGAACATGGTGTTCCTGATCTTCATCGGACGTTTCGTAGAGGGGCTGCTCGGCCCGGGTCGGTTTATCGCGCTCTACCTGGTCAGTGGTATTGCCGGCGCCTTGCTGGAGGTCGCTCTGTCGCCAAGCTCACCCGTGCCGCATGTGGGCGCCTCCGGCGCGATTGCCGGGGTGTTTGCTGCCTATGCGATGATATTCGGACGCCGCGCCGATCACGCGTCGGAACGCAGCCAGGCGCTGAGATTGGCATTGGTCTGGATCGGCCTGCAACTGGCAATTGGATTTGTGTTCAATTCCGGCGGGGCAGGGGGCGGAATCGCCATATGGGCGCATGTAGGCGGCTTCCTGGCCGGACTGGTGCTGGGCGTCCCCCTGGCGCGCGACGCTCTTCGCTCGCGTTAGCGGCGGCACAGCCGCGCAATAAGGCCCAGCAGCGATCATCGGTCGCTTTACGCCTGCGCCCTATGCGGTGCCGACAATGCCTCCGTCGAGGGCAATGGTCTGTCCGACGACATATTCTCCGGCGCGCGACGACAGAAATATAGCGAGGCCCGCCACGTCCTCCGCCGTGCCGACCCGTCCGGATGGATTTCCCTTGCCCACGCTATCCCAGTCGACATCCTCCGTCTCGCCGCCAAAGCCGACACCGGTGGAGAGCATCCATGTCGGGAAGGGACCAGGCGCGATGGCGTTGAAGAGGATGCGTTCTCCCGTCAGATGTGTCGCAAGAAAGCGGGTCAGATGGTGCACGGCCGCCTTTGAGGCGCCATAGCTGAAGGCGTCGAACTGAGAGGATTTCAGGCCGTCTATGCTGCCGATGTTGATGACACGCGCGGGAGTTTCCCTGGCGGCGGCGCGCAAGAGAGGCAGCAGACGCTGCGTCAGGAAAAAGACACCCTTTACATTGGTATCCATCACCTTGTCCCACCCCTGTTCAGGAAATTCACCAAGCGGCGCGCCCCAGCTCGCGCCGGCATTATTGACGAGGATATCTAGCTTTTCTTCCGCCTCCGAAAGGCGTTGTGCAAGGCTGTCACACCCTGCGACCGTCGACAGGTCGGCGGGAAGAGCGACGCATGTCGCACCATATTTCTGCGACAGGCGCTGGGCCGTCTCTTCGCAGGCATCGGCCTTCCGCGAAGAAATATAAACCTTTGCCCCCTTTGCCAGGAACCCGGCAGCGATCATCTCTCCGATCCCGCGTGAGCCCCCTGTCACAAGAGCGACCTTACCTTCGATTGAAAAAAGATTGGTAAAATCGCTCATGTGCAGTCCTTCATCCTTGTTATTCCGTCGGGAGGAAATCCGGCACGGAAAGATACCGCTCACCGGTATCGTAGTTGAAGCCGAGGATGCGCTTCTTGCCCTCCGCCTTTTCAACATACTGCCGGATTGCGGCCAGCGTCGCACCTGACGAAATGCCTACCAACATGCCTTCCTCGCTGGCGGCGCGGCGGGCCATTTCCTTGGCGTCCTCCGGATCGACCTGGATCGCTCCGTTGATCGACTGGGTGTGCAGATTATCGGGGATGAACCCTGCGCCGATACCCTGAATGGGGTGCGGGCCAGGCTGACCGCCGGAAATGACCGGCGACAAAGAGGGCTCGACCGCCCAGATTTCCAGGTCAGGCCATTTTGGCTTCAGAACCTCTGCAACGCCGCTGATATGGCCGCCGGTGCCGACGCCCGTGATGATGGCATCAAGCGGGTTGCCGTCAAAATCATTCAGGATTTCAGGGGCGGTCGTACGCTTATGAACCTCGACATTGGCGGGATTGTCGAACTGTTGCGGAATCCACGCGCCTGGCGTTTCGGCCTTCAGCTCTTCGGCACGCTCGATGGCGCCCTTCATTCCCTTTGTCTTGTCCGTCAGATCGAATGTGGCGCCATAGGCCAGCATCAGCCGGCGGCGCTCTATGGACATCGACTCGGGCATGCAGAGGATCAGCTTGTAGCCTTTCACCGCGGCGACCATGGCGAGGCCAACGCCGGTGTTTCCTGACGTCGGTTCGATAATCGTGCCGCCGGGCTTTAGTGCGCCGGATTTTTCCGCATCCTCGATCATGGCGAGTGCGATGCGGTCCTTGATGCTGCCGCCGGGATTGCTGCGTTCGGATTTTACCCACACATCGTGATCCGGGAACAATCTGGCCAGGCGGATGTGCGGCGTATTGCCGATGGTGTCGAGAATGCTGTCGGCGATCATGGTGCGGTCTCCCTTTGCTCAATGTCTGTCATACTCAATTCATCAGGCGGGTCGAAGGTCCGTGCGCGTCTGAGTTCGGGAAACAGGCCCAGATAGGCGGCAACCACGACCAGCGCACCGGCCCCGCCGCTTGCAACGGCGACTACCGGGCCGAACAGCGCGGCGAGTCCGCCGGAAAATGCGTCGCCCAATTCGTTAGAGGCGCTGATCGTCAACTGCGACACGGCGGAGACACGGCCGCGTTTTTCGTCGGGAGTGTGCAATTGTATGAGGCTGCCACGGATATAGACGCTGAACATGTCGGCAGCGCCGATAATGAACAGCGCGGCAAGCGAGAGCGGCATTGTTCGCGAAAAGGCGAAGATGATCGTGGCAACCGCGAATACCGCGACGGCGGCCAGCATCTTTGGCCCGACACCCGTCTGTAGCGGGCGAAAGCTGAACCACAGGGCCGTCAGGGCCGCGCCGATGGCAGGGGCGGCCGCAAGCTGACTGAGCCCGGGGGCGCCAACCTGCAAAATGTCACGCGCATAAACCGGGAACAGCGCCGTTGCGCCCGCCAGAAATACCGCAAACAGATCAAGCGTTATCGACCCAAGAACGATCTTGTTATGGCGCACATAGGCTAGTCCCTCGATGATCTGCCCAATGGGCCGCTTGGAGCCGGAAATCGTGCTGCGCGGAACCTCGCCGATGCGGCTGAGCGCGATGAAGCTGAGCAGGAAGAGAAGAAATGCGATTCCATAGGGAAGGGCAGGCTCAACCTCGTAGAAATAGCCGCCAATTGCGGGACCGACGATCATGCCCGCCTGCCAGGCGATCGACCCAAGCGCGATTGCGTTCGGCAGGACCGCCTTGGGAACGAGGTTGGGCGCCAGGGAACTGATTGCCGGGCCGGTGAATGCGCGGGCGATGCCCAGCAGCACCGCAATGCTGAACAGTACCGGCAGCCCCATGTCCCCGGACCATGTGGTGCCTGCCAGGGCAAGCGCACACAAGGCCTGCAACGCCACGGTCGCCTTCGCCACGGTCCTGCGATCCAGTAGATCGGCGGCGAGGCCAGAAAAGGGCGTCAGGAAGAACAGCGGCAAAAACTGCAGCAGGCCGATCAGTGCCAATTGCCCGGAGGCTCCGGCGACGGACATGCCACTGTCGCGCGCGATATTGTACGTCTGCCAGCCGATGATCAGCAGCATGGCATATTGCGCCAGGGTCATCGACAGTCGGGCGAACCAGTAGGCGCGGTAATTCGGAATGCGAAGGGGGTGGGGATGTTTGCTCACGGGGGTGCCGTCTAAGCTGTTTTGCCGCGCAGCCAAGTTCAGATCAGGACCGGCGCCAAGATTACCATGACGCCGCCCGCGGATCCGCGTATGAATGACGCCATGAAAACATGCATCTCGCTCGTCATGGCCGCGACTTTGGCCGTCCCCGCCGCCGCTGCGACCTTGGTCGTGGGCAATAAGGAGGCCGACACGGTCAGCTTCATAGACCTGGCCAGCGGCACGGAACTTGCCGAAGTAAAAACCGGCCCCAAGCCACACGAGGTGGCGATTTCGCCGGATGGAACGCGTGCGATGGTGGTCGCCTATGGCGGCACGACGCTGGACCTGTTCGACGTCAGGCAGGCGAAGAAGATCGGCACGTGCGACCTTGCGCCCAATGAGCGCCCGCACGGCATCGTGTGGACGAAATCGAACGCGATTCTGGCGACAACCGAGGGCAGTTCCACGGTGACGCTGGTAACGCCCGATTGTGGCCGCGCCTCCTCCGTTGCGACAGGTCAGAAGGGCAGTCATATGCTGGTTGTCGATGAAGCGCGTAACCGCGCCTACGTGTCCAACCTGCAGGACCAAAGCGTCACTGCGCTGGACCTCGCATCAGGGAAGAAGATCGGTGACTTTAATGCGGCGGAGGAGCCGGAGGGCATCGACCTGACGCCGGACGGCAGCGAATTATGGGTCGCGAACAGAGCGTCGAACACGGTTTATGTCCTTGACCCCGACAGCGGCGCACGGCTGGACAGTATCGACGTGGGCAACATGCCCATCCGCCTCGCCATTTCGCCAGACGGCAAGTGGGCGGTGACGAGCAATATGCGCGACGGATCGATTTCTGTCATCGACGTCGAGAAGCGGGAGAATGTGCGGACCATCCAGGTTTCCGGCAGCGAAGAAAGCGGTCAGGTTACGTTGGTCTGGTCAGAGGATGGCGAGCGTCTGTTTGCGGCGGAAACAGCGAAGGCGCAGATAGCGGAAATCGATTTTTCAAGTGGCGAGGTTTTACGCCATTTGCCTGCTGGAGCAGGTAGCGACGGGCTCGGCTGGTCACCGATAGATGTCGACCGCAGTGCACTTCCGCTGCCGAAGCCCCAAAGGTCTAACTGAACGCTGTTGGAGAAGAGACCGGGACGACCTGTACAGATCGTCCCGATCAATAATTTATAGCGAGTCGGAAACCTTCTTTCCTGCCATCAAGCCCAAAACAAGGAAGATCACGAACAGGGCGATACAGATAAAGAATAGAATTTTCGCGATGCCGACAAAGGCGCCACCAATACCGCCGAAGCCGAGAGCGCCGAGAATAAGTCCTGCGATCAGCAGGATGATTGCCCATTTAAGCATCGTTGAAGCCTTTTCTGTGAACGAGTGCCCGGACAGCGCTTCTACAACAGTTTTGTTCCCACCGGTGCGATGCCGCCAAAATTGAGGCCGCAGCGGGTTAGCCGAGCTGTTGCCGGTGCCGCTGTGCCAGACCGACATAGGCGTCAACGCCAGCCCGGTTTTGCTCGATCTGCTCGGATGTCATGTTGGCGAAGAACTTTGCGGGTCTGCCCGCCCATATCTCGCCGGACGGGATCGTCTTTCCGGGGGTCAATAGCGCGCCTGCCGCCAGCATTGCGTCGGTTTCGATGACGCAGCCATCCATGACGATGGCGCCGAGACCAACGAAACTGTGATCCCTTAACGTGCAGCCATGCACAACTGCCATATGGCCGATCAGGCAGTCGGCGCCGATGAATGTGCCATGCGTTCCGCGAGAGACATGAACGATGCTGCCATCCTGGATATTGGTTCGCGCACCCACCACGATGGAATGCACGTCGCCGCGCAGGACGCAATTGTACCAGATACTGGCGCCTTCATTCACCTCGACATTGCCGATGATCTGCGCACCCGGTGCGATGAAGGCGTCCGGTGCGATGCGGGGCGACGTGTCGTCGAAGCTGTGTAGCGGCATAAAAGGTCTCAGGCAGGGTGGGTCGAGTAGACGATGATGTTACGAAGGCGCGCCTCATGCCGTCCATCGGGGTCTGGCAAAATATAGTCGAGATCGGTTCTGCGGTGCATGCCAAGCCGCTCCATCAGGCCCCAGCTTCGTTCATTGCCGACAACGGTCAGCGCCATAACAGCCTGGCCCGGATCGCGCTCCGCCGCCCATTCCAGCGTGGCTGTGGCGGCTTCGCGCGCATAGCCCTGCCCCCAAGCATCGCGCTTCAACCGCCACCCGATTTCCAGGTTTCCGGCGGGCGGCCCGTGTTCGCAGCGTTTCAGGCCGCAAAAGCCCAGGAACTCGCCAGTGTCGGATCGTTCCAGCGCCCAGAAACTATGCCCCATCTCACGGGTAAATTGCTGCAGCCTTGCGATCAGGTCGTCGGTCTCGGACAGGCTCTGCGGCGGCCCCAGATGCGCCATGACCTCGGGATCATTGTTCATGACATTCAGCGGCAGACGGTCGCTGTCCCGCCAATCGCGCAAGACGAGGCGCGCTGTCGTGATCACGGGAACAGGGGTGCCTGTGTCAGACCCGCGGTTTCATCCAACCCGAACATCAAATTCATGTTCTGGATCGCCTGTCCGCTGGACCCTTTTACCAGATTGTCGATGGCGGCAACGACGATTGCGCGGCCGGGAATACGATCGGCAAATATGTTCAGGACGACATGGTTCGACCCTCGCACCATGCGTGTGGCAGGGGCAATCCCCTCGGGCAGGATGTGCACAAAGGGAGAGGTCGCATAGCTTTGGGCAAGGCAGTCTCTCAGGTCGGAGACCGACCGCCCTTCGCCAAGTTCAACTGTGATGGTTTCCAACTCGCCACGGTTCATCGGGACGAGATGCGGAACGAAGCTGATCGTGACGTCGGTCCCGGCGCGCTTACCAAGCTCCTGCTCGATTTCCGGCATGTGCCTATGTCCGCCGAGACCATAGGGGTGAACCGCCTCTGCCACTTCTGGGAACAGGTTCGCCTCCTTCAGGCTGCGACCCGCACCACTCACTCCGCTAAGGGCGTTGATGGTAATATTACGTGCAGAAATATCGCCGCGTTCCAGAAGCGGCAGGAGAGCGAGCAACGCTGCGGTCGGATAGCAGCCGGGGCAGGCAACCAGCGCGGCATCCGGCAGGGCGTCGCGCGCAAATTCGGTCAGCCCATAGACGGCTTCTGACATGAGGGCGGGGGCGGGATGCGCCGTGCCGTACCATTCTGCATATATATCCGCGTCGTCGAGCCGGAAATCTGCGCTGAGATCAATGATCCTGGGGCCGTTCAGGCCAGAGAGAAGCTCCGCACTGGTGGCATGCGGCAGGCATCCGAACACAACATCGATGCCGTCCCAGTCGATCTCTTCCGCTCGCTGAAGCGGCGGCAGGTCGGGAAACATCGCCATGTGCGGCCAGATGTCGGACATCTTGTTTCCAGCTTTGGCATTGGCGCTGAGTGCAGCAATGCTGATATTGGGATGGCCGAGGGCAAGACGCACGAGGTCCGCGCCAGTGTATCCAGAGGCTCCGAGGACCGCGATTCGAATGGTGCTGCTCATGGCGGCTGACTAGCCGAGGGGCCTGTCGATACCAACCCTTTCGCATCCCAGTGCCCCCTGAGTTCGAGGTCTGGCGTCACAGCTGGCCTTTTTTCTCGCGGCTCGCCATGCCATCAGGCGCGCCATGAAGGCATTTCGAACTTTGCACGCAGCGGGCGACGCCCTGATCGTTGCCGACCATGCGGGAACCTCTGTGCCGCCGCAGGTGGATCTGGGTCTGTCCGATGAAGAGATGCGGCGTCACATCGCCGTGGACATCGGCATCGCGGCCCTGACGGAACAGGTGGCAAAGCTGATTCATGCGCGCGCGGTCCTTGCCACTCTTTCGCGGCTTGTCGTGGACCCCAACCGTTCTTTGGACGAACCGGGCCTGATACCGCAAATCAGCGATGGAACCTCCGTGCCCGGTAATCGCGCGATGAATGAAGCAGAGCGCGAGGCGAGGATCGCCTTTCACCAATCATATCATGCGGAGATTGAGCGGCTGATCGCGGAACGCCGACCCGCTCTTTTGGTGTCGCTGCACAGTTTTACGCAGTCCTTGAAGACCGACCCCGAAGTTCAGCGGCCGTGGGACGCGGGTCTTTTATACAATGAGGACGACACCACCGCTCAAATTGGCATCGATTTCCTGCGCGCCGAGGGCCTGACGGTCGGCGATAATCAGCCCTATTCCGGTGCGCTGACCGGATACACCATTATCCGCCACGCGGAGAACAACGCAATTCCGTCGCTGTTTCTGGAGGTGAGGAACGATCATCTGCAGGACGATGACAGCATAGAGATTTGGGCGGACAGGGTTGCGAGGCTGATCCGTCACACGCAGAAGGTGCTGCAGAACGACGGCACGACAGAAGGAAAGACCGCTCCGTGATCGATAAATCGAAACTTCCCAGCCGCCACGTCTCCGTTGGACCGGAGCGCGCGCCGCACCGCTCCTATTATTATGCGATGGGTCTGACCGAGGAAGAAATCGCGCGGCCTTTCGTAGGGATTGCTTCCGCGGGGAATGATTCCGCCCCCTGCAACACGCTGCTCGACGTGCAGGCCGACGCATGCCGGGAGGGTGTGAATGCCGCGGGCGGTATGCCACGCCGGTTCAACACGATCACTGTCACTGACGGCATCGCCATGGGACATCAGGGCATGAAGGCGTCTCTTGCCAGTCGCGAGGTCATCGCCGATTCCGTCGAGCTGAGCGTTCGCGGCCATTGTTACGACGCGCTGGTTGCCTTTGCCGGCTGTGACAAAAGCCTTCCTGGCATGATGATGGCCATGTTGCGGCTGAATGTACCGTCGGTCTTTGTCTATGGCGGGTCGATCCTGCCGGGGCGCTTCCACGATAAGGATGTCACCGTGGTCGACGTTTTCGAGGCTGTGGGCGCGCATGCCGCCGGCAGCTGCCCGTTGCAGGAATTGATCGCGCTGGAAAAGGTTGCCTGTCCGGGCCATGGAGCATGTGGTGGGCAGTTCACTGCGAATACAATGGCATGCGTCGCGGAGGCGATTGGTCTTTCGCTGCCAAATTCCAACATGGCTCCGGCCCCGCACGAAAGCCGGGAAGATTATGCCATCGCGGCCGGCAAGGCAGTCATGCACATGTTGGAGAAAAACATCAGGCCGCGTGACATCTGCACGCGGGAAGCCTTTGAAAATGCTGCGCGTGTCGTGGCTGCGACGGGTGGATCGACAAACGCCGCCCTGCATCTGCCCGCCATGGCGGCGGAGGCAGGCATTGATTTTGACCTGTTCGACGTCGCAGAGATATTCAAAACAACGCCTTACATTGCCGACCTGAAGCCAGGTGGTAAGTATGTGGCGAAGGATATGCATGCTGCAGGCGGCATTTACATGCTGATGAAAACATTGCTGGCGAACGATTTGCTGCACGGTGACTGCATGACGGTTACCGGAAAGACGCTGGCGGAAAATCTGGAGGAGATCCGTTGGAACTCCGATCAGGATGTTATTTATGACGTGAAGGCGCCCCTCTCTCCGACAGGAGGGGTCGTCGGCCTCAAGGGGTCTCTCGCTCCGGACGGTGCCATTGTGAAAGTGGCCGGTCTGAAAGGACTGACGTTCACAGGCCCGGCCCGCGTGTTCGATTGCGAGGAGGAGTGCTTCGCCGCGGTCGAGGCGCGCGAGTATAAGGAGGGCGAGGTCCTGGTCATCCGCTATGAAGGTCCGAAGGGCGGCCCCGGTATGCGCGAAATGCTGTCCACGACGGCAGCGCTCTATGGTCAGGGCATGGGTGACAAAGTTGCGCTGATCACGGACGGACGTTTTTCAGGCGGCACGCGCGGTTTCTGCATAGGTCATGTCGGACCAGAGGCAGCGGACGGCGGACCCATCGGGTTGGTGGAAAATGGCGATCTGATTGCCATTGATGCCCAGGCGGGGACTATCGAATTATTGGTGGAAGAAGTGGTTCTCGACCAGCGGCGCGCCAAGTGGCAACCGCGTATGAACGACTACCAGGCGGGGGCGCTGTGGAAATATGCGCAAGGGGTCGGGCCCGCCCGCACTGGAGCATGCACGCACCCCGGCGCGCGCAAAGAGACGCATATTTATGCCGATACGTAAGTCCGACTCCCGTCGGCTAAGGCAGCGGGCGATCGGGCTGGGTCGGCAGTGGCTTTGCCGGCGGAATGTCCGCCAGCATTTCAGGCGGAAGGGCGGTTGCGCGTACTTCCGCAGGCGGAGCCTCTCCCATCGCCTCGAACACAGGCGCTCCATATTCGTTGCGTGGAACCTCGCCGGGCGTAAGCGAGCGCCCGCCCGCATAGTTCGGGGAGGGTGCACAGGCGGAAATTGCGAGACTGGCCGCAGCCAACAGGAATATCGTACGCATGCCGCGCAGCTATCACATTCACGACCGACATCGCCAGTCAAAGATAAATCCGTGCGATGAACCGGCAGCGAACGATATTGACCGGCCAGGAAATGCGCACGGCGGAGGAGCAGGCCGCCGAGAACGGCATTTCGGAATGGGTGCTGATGCAGCAGGCGGGCAGGGGTGCGGGGCAGGCGATGGCCGCCTCAGCGAACGGGTTGCCGATTTTGGTTCTATGCGGAACCGGCAATAATGGCGGCGATGGCTATGTGGCTGCTGAAACCCTGCGCCGAATGGGATGCGACGTTCGTGTCGCTGCATTCGACCAACCTGACAGGGAGCCTGCAAAGACTGCTGCAAATTACTGGAATGGCGAAACCATTTCTCCGGAATCAGCTGATCCCTGCGCGGTGTTTGTCGATGCCCTGTTCGGCACCGGTCTGTCACGGCCGTTAGAGGGGGTGGCCCATGCGGCACTTCTGCGTCTGGCAGCGGGGAGCCAGCAGCGGATCGCCTTTGACCTGCCCAGTGGTGTGGACAGCGACACCGGACGGTGTCTGTCCTCAACCCCGGAATTCCATCGCACCCTCGCATTTGGTGCGTTGAAGCCGTCACACCTGCTCTATCCTGCCGCGCAATTCTGCGGCCGGGTCGATGTGGTGCCGATCGACATAGACGCTTCCAAGGCCCGCACCTTCGCTCTTGCCGCGCCTGAACGGATCAACATCGACCCCACCGCTCATAAATATCAGCGTGGCTCGGTCGCCGTCGCCGCAGGCGACATGCCGGGGGCCGCGGGCCTTGCTGCCCGCGCGGCCCAACGGGCCGGGGCGGGGTTTGTCACGCTGGCGGGAAATACCTCACCCTTTCCGCCCTCCTCGCTCGTCATGCGGGAAGTCATAGACCTCGACGCCCGCCGGACTGATGCTGGGGTTATCGGCCCTGGACTCGGTAGCGGCGAGACGGCGGAGGCGCTGGCTGCGGCGTTTTTGAGCCTAGGCGTGCCGCTGGTGATCGACGGCGACATGTTTTCAATTTTTGCTGACAAGCCTGATCAATTATTCGGCCGAGGTGACGTCATGACGCCGCATGAGGGCGAGTTCGGACGCTTTTTCGGCGACCTTTCCGGATCGAAGATCGACCGGGCCCGTACCGCAGCGGCGCGCAGCGGCAATGTGATCGTCCTTAAAGGTGCGGATACGGTGATCGCATCTCCGGCCGGCGATGTGGCCGTCAACGATCATGCTCATCCCCGCCTGGCGGTCGCGGGGAGTGGTGACATTCTCGCAGGCATTATCGCGGCGGAGATCGCCCGGGGCCGCTCGCCGTTCGATGCCGCCTGTGCCGGCGTTTGGCGGCATGGCGACGGGGGACTGAAGGCGCGCGATGGCATGATTGCCGAGGATCTGCTGGAACTTATCCGCTGATGGCAAAGGAGATTGTGAGGCTGGCGGCGCGCGGTGACGGTGTTTCGGCCGACGGCGATTTCATTGCGGGCGCCGTGCCCGGCGACATTGTCGAGGGTGAGACGATCATTGCCGGACCGCATCATGTCGCTCCACCATGCGTGCATTTCGGAATATGTGGCGGCTGTCAGCTTCAGCATGCGGACGAGGAGGTGCTGGCCGGATTTGCCCGCGGGCGGATTTTGGGCACGCTGGCCAGCGCGCAGATCGCGCCGGAACATGTGCACGACGTTCATCTTTCGCCGCCCTTGTCGCGGCGGCGCGCGTCGCTGCGCGCCGTGCGGACGCCTGACGGAATAGAGCTGGGTTTCAACGAGGAGGGCAGCCGGATCGTCGTCGACCTGCATGAATGCCATGTCCTGACGCCGGACCTGTTCTTCTGCGCGCAATCATTGAGGCCCTATCTGGCTGACCTGCTGCCGCAGGGGTGGGTCAGCGGGATTACCCTGACGGCGACGCCCGTTGGGTTCGATGCGCTGCTGACGAATGTGAAAGCGGATCGCGATACGATTGCCCGGCTGGCGGAATGGGCAAAGGCCGCAGGCGTTGCCCGCGTGTCGCTGGAAACGCCCGGCGGAATTGATCCTGTGGTGCAGCGCGCGGTACCGGCCGTGCGTTTTGCCGGCACTCAGGTCGACTTTCCGCCTGGTGCATTCCTGCAAGCGACGGAAGATGGCGAAGCCGCGCTTGTCCGAGCGGTTCTGTCTGCAACTGAAGGCGCGAAGTCGGTTGCCGACCTGTTCGGGGGGCTGGGAACCTTTGCTTTTCCGCTGGCGGAGCGGGCGCGCGTTGTTGCCGCCGATGCCGCCCGCGCCTCCATCCAGGCGCTGGAAAAGGCGGCCAAGCGGAAGAAGCTTCGTATCGAAACCCAGCACCGAGATCTATTTCGGCGGCCATTTTCTGCCGCAGAGCTTTCGAAGTTTGACAGCATTGTCCTCGATCCGCCGCGGGCAGGCGCAAAGGAGCAAATTGCCATGATCGGCCCCTCAAAGCTGCAGGGGTTTTGCTATGTTTCGTGCAATCCGAACACGTTCGCACGCGATGCGAAGATTTTGGCTGAAGCCGGCTTTCGCATTGCCGAGCTGTGGCCGGTGGGGCAATTCCGTTGGTCCACCCATGTGGAGCTGGCCGCACGTTTCGTGCGATGACAGGTTGCAATTAGAAGGGCGTGCCGTTATTTGGCGCGCCATCCCACAGGCGTGAGATACATATCCGGTGGGCGGTCAGGTGATCGCCTTTCCCTTGCGCCGAGGCTTAACTGGAAGGAATTGATCCATGGCTGCACCCGTCGTGCAAATGTCGGCCCTGCTTGAGGCTGGCACCCATTTCGGACACCAGACGCACCGCTGGAACCCGAAGATGAAGCCGTATATTTTCGGCGACCGCAATAACGTCCACATCATCGACCTGTCGCAGACCGTGCCGCTGTTCCAGCGCGCGCTCGATTTCGTCGAGGCCACGACAAAGGCGGGCGGCAAGGTGCTGTTCGTCGGCACGAAGCGGCAGGCCGCAGAGCCGATCGCGGAAGCTGCGCGTCGTGCAGGCCAGCATTATGTCAATCACCGCTGGCTGGGCGGCATGCTGACGAACTGGAAGACGATTTCGGAATCGATCCGTAAGTTCAAGGAACTGGAAGAACAACTGGCGGGCGACACGTCGGGCTTCACGAAGAAGGAAGTCCTGAAGATGACGCGCCAGCGCGACAAATTCGAGGCGTCTCTGGGCGGTATTCGCGACATGGGCGGTCTGCCGGACCTGATGTTCGTCATTGACACGAACAAGGAAGACCTCGCCGTCAAGGAAGCCAACGTCCTCGGCATTCCCGTGATCGCGGTTCTCGATTCGAACTCCGACCCCAGCGGTATTGCGTTCCCGGTTCCGGGCAATGACGATGCGGCGCGCGCCATCCGCATGTATTGCGATATGGTTGCGGATGCCTGCGCTGGCGGGTCCGACGGTCGTCAGGCTGATCTTGGCTCCGACATGGCAGCCAAGGCTGCAGCGAGTGAAGAAGGCGAAGCGACAGCCGCAGAACCTGCGGCGGAGGCAACTGCCTGACCTGCCCAACGCGCTTGTAACAAACCGGTGGCAGGCGCAGGCGGCACATAGTCGTCGGCGCCTCCCGGCATTTAGAGAAGGATGATTACCATGGCCGAGATCACGGCGAAACTCGTCAAGGACCTGCGCGACAAGACCGGCGCGGGAATGATGGACTGCAAGAAGGCGCTGAATGAAACCAATGGCGACTTCGAAGCGGCGGTCGACTGGCTGCGCACGAAGGGCCTCGCCGCGGCGGCGAAAAAGTCATCGCGTACCGCAGCGGAGGGCCTAATCGGCGTCGCAACCGAAGGCACGAAGGGATCTGCGGTCGAAGTGAATTCCGAGACGGACTTCGTTGCCAAGAACGAGAGGTTTCAGGGTTTTGTCGAGGAAGTCACCAATCTGGTCCTTGCAAAGGGCACCAGCGACATTCAGTCGATCAAGACCGACCAGATGGCGAATGGCAAGAGTGTCGAGGACGTCCTGACCGACAATATCGCCACGATCGGTGAAAACCAGTCGCTGCGCCGTGCGGCCACAATCTCTGTGGAGCAGGGGGTGGTAACGCCCTATGTCCACAATCAGGCGGCACCGGGCCTCGGCAAAATCGGCGTGCTGGTCGCGCTGGAATCGCCTGGCGACAAGGACGAGCTGGATGCATTCGCGAAGCAATTGGCCATGCACATCGCCGCGGCCGCACCGCTGGCGCTGGACGAAAGCGGCGTCGATCCGGCAACGGTAGAGCGCGAGCGCGCTATTGCCACCGAAAAGGCGAAGGAAAGCGGCAAGCCCGACAATATCGTCGAGAAGATGGTGGAAGGCTCGGTCCGCAAGTTCGTTAGCGAAAACACCCTTCTGGGCCAGGTTTTCGTTATCGACGGCAAAACCCGCGTCAGCGACGTCGTGGCCGCGAAGGCAAAGGAACTTGGGGCGCCGGTGAAGATCGCCGACTATGTCCGTTTTCAGCTGGGCGAAGGCATTGAGCGCGAGGAAAGCGACTTTGCGGCAGAGGTCGCCGCAGCAGTCGGAGGCTGATCTGCGTCAGGTCACGCCAGCCCCTGATGCGGCTGGCGTGACCTGATCCAATGTTCGTCGGCGTGGGCGAATTTTGCTACGCATCTGCGGTCATTCGCTGATTTTTAGCCCTCTATCCTGCTATCCCGGGGTCAACTTCGACCTTGCAGCCGCGCTTGCCGCTGTGCGCGCGTCGCTCTAAGACCCCCACATACTTCGCCTTTCAGAGGAGCAATCCGGCCAAATGCCGTCCCGACCGTATAAGCGTATTCTTCTGAAGCTCAGCGGCGAAGCGCTGATGGGCGACGGTCAGTTTGGGATCGACAGCGAAACTGTTTCTGCCATTGCCTCTGAGATTCGACTGGCACGCGAGGCGGGATTCGAACTTTGCCTGGTAGTGGGGGGCGGAAATATTTTTCGTGGCCTGGCGGCTGCCGAACAGGGATTCGACCGGGCCAATGCCGATTATATGGGCATGCTCGCGACCGTCATGAACGCGTTGGCGGTGCAGAACGCCCTTGAGCAGCAGGGTGTTGATACGCGCGTCCAATCCGCCATTCCGATGGCAAGCGTTTGCGAACCTTATATCCGCCGCAAAGCCGCCCGGCACATGTCAAAGGGCCGGATCGTCATGTTCGCCGCCGGAACCGGCAATCCGTATTTCACGACCGACACCGCCGCGGCTCTGCGTGCTGCAGAAATGGAATGCGACGCACTGTTCAAGGGGACGAGCGTCGACGGCGTTTATACCGCAGATCCAAAGAAGGACGATGACGCGACCCGCTACGATACGCTCAGCTATGATCGGGTTCTCAGCGACAATCTGAAAGTCATGGACGCGTCGGCGGTGGCCTTGTGCCGCGACAACAATATCCCGATCGTGGTCTTCAACATTCGCGAACGGGGCAATCTGGCCCGCGTTCTTGCCGGCAACAGCGTTTCCACAACAGTCAGCAATTGATCGAAGGATAGACCTATGTCCGCCGGATATGACAAAGCCGATATCGAACGCCGCATGGAAGGCGCCCTGGAAAGCCTGAAGGGCGATCTGGGTGGTCTGCGGACTGGTCGCGCCAATACGGCACTGCTCGATCCTGTCGTCGTTGAGGTTTACGGCGCAAAAATGCCCCTGAACCAAGTCGCGACGGTGACTGCGCCGGATGCGCGCATGCTGGCGGTGAATGTCTGGGACAAGTCCAATCTGCAACCGGTCGAAAAGGCAATCCGCGCTGCGGGCCTGGGACTGAACCCCGTGACTGACGGCCAGAATATCCGTCTGCCGCTGCCGGACATGACGGAGGATCGTCGTAAGGAACTGGTGAAGCTTTGCTCGCAATATGGTGAGAAAGCGAAAATCGCCGTCCGTAACGTGCGTCGCGATGGTATGGAATCGCTCAAATCTGCCGAAAAGAAAGGCGATATCAGCCAGGACGAGCAGAAGAAGGGCGAAGCAGAGGTGCAGAAGCTGACCGATGCCAAGATCGCCGAAGTCGACACGGTCATGGCGTCGAAAGAAAAGGAAATTATGAGCCAGTGACCGTAGCGCCCGCCAGCGATCTAGCGGGTAGTGCTGCCAGTGTGCCACGGCACGTAGCCATCATCATGGATGGCAATGGCCGCTGGGCTAAGGCGCGCCGCCTGCCTCGCATGGCGGGCCACAAGGCGGGCATGGAGTCGGTGCGCGCGGTCGTTCGCGCTGCGCCCGACCTCGGTATCGATGTTCTGACGCTTTATGCCTTTTCCTCGGAAAACTGGAAGCGGCCCCAAGAGGAGGTTGGCTTCCTGTTCGGCCTGCTCAAAACCTATCTTCATGCCGAAATCGCCGAACTGGATGCGAAAGACGTGCGCATCCGGGTCATTGGACAATGGCGCTTGCTTCCCGCCGATCTGGTAAAGCTGATCGAAGGAGCGATTGATCGAACGCGGAATAATGAAGGGCTTACCCTCGTATTGGCTCTCAATTACGGCAGCCGCGATGAACTTGTACGTGCCGCGCGTGCGTGCATTGCCGATGGCCTTTCTGACGATGAGGTCACCGAAGAAGCGATAGAGGCGCGGCTTGACACGGCGGGCCTGCCGGCGCCCGACCTGATCGTGCGTACTTCGGGCGAAGAGCGCCTGTCCAACTTCCTGATGTGGCAGTCGGCCTATGCCGAATTCGTATTCACGTCGACCCTGTGGCCCGACTTCGGCGCGGAGGAGCTGGCAAAGGCGTGTGAGACCTTCGCCGCCCGCGAGCGCCGCTATGGTGGCCTTTGATATGCAGCAGGACACGCGACGTCAGCGACTGAAGGTTCGTTACAAGGATTTGTTGCCGCGGGCGATCGTCGGCGCACTGCTGATCGCGATCGCGTTGTTCGGCGGCTGGCAGGGGGGCTTGTTTTTCAACTTCCTGATGGGCGTCGCCGCCTTGCTGATCTTTCGGGAATGGACCCGCATGGTGGGAACCACGCGCGGGAATGCGCGGATGGTAGGCTTCGTCGGTATTGCGGCAGCAGTCGTACTGGGTGACGAGGCAATGACGACGTTCGGCTTCGTGGTACTTGCTGTTGCAGCCTTATGGTATCTGTTCAGCGACAGACGAGCGGCGTTGGGCGTTCTTTATGCAGGAATTCCAGTCATATCTCTGATTTGGCTGAGATTCCAGGAGAGCGGATTTGGCCTGATTGTGTGGACGTTGGCGGTGGTTTGGGCGACCGACATCGGCGCCTATTTCAGCGGGCGTACAATTGGTGGCCCAAAGATCGCACCGTCCATCAGCCCGTCGAAGACCTGGGCCGGATTGGCGGGCGGCATGGTTGCCGCCGGCGCCATCGGCGCTCTGGTCGATCATCTGTTTTCTCTCCCCTTCGATGCGGTGCAGGCCGCACTTCTCGGGGCGGGTCTCGCAGTGATCGCTCAGGCGGGCGACTTTTATGAGAGCCACTTGAAGCGCCAGGCCGGGGTCAAGGACAGCGGTCATCTGCTACCCGGCCATGGCGGTGTGATGGACAGGCTGGACGGATTGGTGCCTGTGTCGGTGGTGGTCGCGGGTGCGGTCTGGCTGCTGGGCAACTGATGCGCAGCGTCTCCATCTTTGGCGCCACCGGATCGGTCGGCGTTTCCGCACTGGAACTGATTGCGCACGAGCCGGATCGCTGGTCGGTCGAGGCTCTGACGGCGAATACCAACGCGCAACTACTTGCCCGGCAGGCAAAGGCCTGCGGCGCGCATATGGCGGTCGTTGCCGCCGACAGCGCCTATGCGGAGCTGAAAGATGCCTTATCCGGTACCGGTATAGAATGTGCCGCAGGCACAGCGGCGCTGGAGGAGG
>TARA_R100000501_G_scaffold18517_1_pt1 | contig 24174 bp, 21 predicted proteins | sample TARA_R100000501 | Tara Oceans TARA_R100000501 (sample SAMEA2620120) | marine metagenome | biome: marine biome (ENVO:00000447); feature: mesopelagic zone (ENVO:00000213) & marine oxygen minimum zone (ENVO:01000065); material: "saline water (ENVO:00002010), including plankton... | reverse complement strand
AAACCCATGTCCAATTCCGTAAACTTTTGTATTTTGCTTCGCGATAAATTTGGCAAGATTACGACCTATAAATCCCTTCCCACCTGTAATCCAAACTGTAGTCATTACTGCTCCTCGGGCTTGAAGCAGACAAATGAATATAACCTGCCAGGTCGCCTATCTACAAAAGAGAGATAACGAAGCAGACTACGATAAAAAATATCAATATTAAGGATGCGTGATAGATTGCCAAACACTGGTATTTTACTGATCCTCTGTTGTATTTCAGCTTTCAGCGATGCTTCTGTGTAAGGGGCGAAATTAATAACACTATCGAAAGAACGGAGAACGTGTTTGACCTCAAACCCGGCTTTTTTCAGGGCTGCAAGATACTCTTGAGATGTGTAGGCATTCTCACCACCATACAATGAATGTAAAGGATGCACATCAAAAAACGCAGCTAAATCTTTTTTTGATGAAATTACATGGTCTCTAACAGCTATTAAACTGCCGCCAGGCTCTAAAACACGAAATAATTCTGCACATAACTGTTCAAGATCATTTGCATGGTGCAAAACTTGTCGGGCAAAAACCAGCCCAAATGTATTTGATTCAAAATTAATTCTCTCGCCAAATTCCTGAGAGACAGATATAGGCAAGTTATTATCCATAGCAAGAGTTTTGATTGCTCCAGCACCAACAAGCTCACTACTATCTGGTTCTAATGCGGCTACCTGCCAGCCATCACGAGCTAAAGCATAACTGGCAATCCCACGCCCTGCCCCAAGGTCCATTGCAAAACCTTTTGAATCTGGAACATACCGGCTTATAGCTTGCCACTCCGGGCTATTATAATATCTCTCCACAGCTTGCTGGACGGATGGATCATAGTAACAATCCCGAACTAATTGCTGTTTATCAGGCTGATTCATTAACCATGAAACTGCAGCCTCCCAGGAGACAAAGTTTTTATCGTTCATCGGGTCCTAACTCTCTGATTATTTTGGCTGGGTTGCCAGCAACAATAGTCCATGGTGGCACATCTTTAGTCACCACAGCCGCAGCCCCGACGATAGCACCTTCGCCAACGGTTACACCCTTTAAAATGGTTGCCATTGCACCAATCCAAACATCATCAGCTATCAAAATTGGAGACTCATTAAGGTCTATTGAAGATGGATGACCAACACTTGCAATATTCATGAACTGCTCATGCCTTTCTGAGGCGCGTATTGGGTGAGTATGACTATCAAAAATATTGACATTGTGTGAAATCAATACTCTGTTACCGATGGTGATATGGCCAGCCGACCAAATCTTAGAACCTTCTCCCACATAACAATCCTTTCCAACAACAATTTTTCCTCCATGAGCAAACACCAAAAGTTCACCCAGAATATGACTATTTGAACTAATTGAAATTAATTCTGATTTTCCTGGTATGTTAATAATTTTTGCAGAAGGGTAAAGCACAGCACTGGCTGCTCCAGTGAATCCTCTAAACTGTAGAAGCTTTCTGATAAACGCTTTAAAAGCTATTTTGTAAGTTCTAAACATACGATTGCACGTGAAGCGGCAGCATAGTCATTGCCGTAATCTTTCTCGGTGTGGATATCAAAATAAGTAGCATTACTGGCAAGTTCTCGTGAAGAATTTACCCAACCGCTTCCTTGGTACTGAAAATAGTTTTCTTTTATTTCCGTAGGAGAAAAAGTTGTCTTGATACTATCCACCATTTCACCATTAAATATCTGAAACCAGCCACGCACTTTATGCTCACCGAATGGTACGCTGAGGAACAATTTTCCACCTGGTTTGAGAATTCGATGAAACTCTTTTATTGCAGCAAGATAACCCTCTCCATCACTCTCACGCTTTGCTTCATCACTGGTATACAACATCGTATTATCCAGTCCTATATGTTCTACTGTCGAAAGACTGGTGATCCAATCAAAATAATCATTTCTAAAGCAAGTGTTTCTTAAATCTTCATAGATGTATGAAATCCCTTTATTCCAGAAAGCATCTTGCTCTGGTGCCAAAGTTGATATAAATAGATTCTTATTCTGAAGTTTATGGTGATCGAGAAGAAACGAATAGTTGAGAATCGAGCCAGCATCAAGGATTCTTCCTTCTGAATTTGGCAATGACTGGAAAAACCACAGATATTCAACAATCCTTTCATCAAGCCTAAAGCCGTATCCAATAGGTAATTTTGTTATATCCAGATGAGGATCAAGGATGGCCCTCCTAATATTTGAAAATTTGTACGGAACGTAGCCTAGTTTCCAAGGTTTTTTTCCAAACATTGGATACATCCAACTGCAAGTTGAATGATATATTTTTTTTATAAACTTTCGCATTTTTATACCTTAGAAGAGCTTTATTAATCGACTTAGAAACGCTTTAATACTGAATTTTGGCTTGGGAAGCTTTTCAATAAGTTCACTAAAAAAGGGAGATGTCACACTATTAGCAGGAAACGTTTTTACCTCAAATTTAGTATCTATAGGCGTATCATCAAAACCAGTAGCAACGCAATTTACACCACTACCATCAAACCCTGAGTTTTCCACTAAACTTTTTCTAGGGTATAACACCAGTCCTTTTTCTTTAAAAACACTCAAGTACCAACGTATTGCCCATGAATCAACCTTATCTTTTTTTTGTGCTTCTAGCATTTTAAAGTATGGATAGCGTCCATCCAAATCAAACTGCTTTTTTAGATCAGGATCATTTTTAATAGTTTTATAACCACTGGCTGTTTTATCAAATTTTTCCCATGAGCTTTGCCATGTTGCCCAGCCCCAAGAGGTTGTCATAGGCAGAAACAAAGCATCTTCTTTTATTTGAATTTCGACAGGAAACATATAACCAGATATCTGCATGACTTGTTCATCGTGCACATATCTCTCCAATCCTGCGTTCATATATGCCAGAAAATGCGGTGAAACATGCAAATCATCTTCCAAGACAACAACCTTGCCGAATTCATTACATATGCGGGTTACACCATCAATGACAGAATTTGCCAGGCCCCAGTTACTTTCCCGCTCATTAACCGTGACGGCTTTAAAACCGGAAATTTGACGAATGTATTCTCTTACTTGCTTAACGGCTTCTTCAGCACTTTTGTCCTTAGCTGCATCCGAAAAAACAAATAAATCAGACCTTGCGGCTTCAGGATTTTTTAATAACGAAGTTACAGTTCTAAGAGTATGTTCTGGTCGGTTGTAAACAAACAAGACTATTGGAGCGTATGCATTCATGAGTGGAAGTTGCAATATAAAAGTCTAATAAACATTACCGCCACCTTTAAGGCGATGCAAAATACCACGAGTTACATATTTTAAATCCCCACGAGCAACTAACTGCAGGAAACGTTTTATTTTATAAAACTTTTTTTTCCATTCAGGCATAAAAGCGTGATGGCGTGAACGAATCATATGGTGAATTTCTAAGTTCTGAACCGGCATTTTCTGTGTTTTTGCCAAACCATGTATTCTAAAAGCACCAAGGCATTGGTTAACACTAATTGCCTTTGTGTGTTTTGTTAATCGTAAAAACCAGTCAAAATCAAATCCCAAATGCAAAGACTCATCCATCATACCTAACGCATCATGCATATCCCTGCGCCAGAATGCGGCTTGATTGGAGAGAACCATACCCTCGGCCACCATTGCCTCGTAAGTTGGCGTTACGTAATGCATATCCCTAATCAACCTATCCTTTTCATCAATAAGGTTCACGTCCCCTATAATAAGTCCGACTTCTGGATGCGTTTGAGCGGCCACTGCAGCAGATTTGAATGCACCAGGGTAGTAAATATCATCTGAGTTCTGCCAGGAAACCCATTCTCCCGTTGCAATTTTCAATCCCTTATTAATTGCGTGAGATTGCCCATTATCCTTTTCACTAGCCCAAAACTTGAGGTATTTCTCATACTTCTGAATAATTTCAACACTACCATCAGTAGAGCCACCATCCATAATGATGTATTCTAAATTAGGATAGTTTTGATCCAAAACGGATTTAATCGTCCGCTCAAGAAATTCGGCTTGATTAAAGCTTGGGGTTATTACAGTGATTTTTGGATAGGTTTTTAGATAATTTTTCACAGCTGCTTCTTTTTCAAAATAATAAGGTAATTATCGCCAATACCAATTGAATCAAAGAGACGTGTAATCAACTGAGGAATACACAAGAACCAAGTTGCGAGAATAACCCTCTGTAGAAACTTCTTACTACGGGTAGATTTAACAGCAAAAGAAGCCCAAAATGCTGATGGTACACCTTGTTTTGGATAGTGGATTACATGAAGTAATTGATACATAAACCATTCAGAACGAGTTATAGTTTCAATACTCTCAACAGTAAAACCATACCTTTCACCTAAAAGATGCACCGAGTCAATTGACAAAAAATGTTGATGGTAAGGTGTATGCCAATTCAGCCATTTTTTTCTAAACAGCCGACTTCCCCATCCATTGGCATTAGGTGTACTCAGCACGCATCTTCCCCCAGGTTTGAGCACCTCGGATATCATGTTGAAAGTTTCATGTATATCTGGAACATGCTCTATGACCTGATTCATTGTCACAAAATCAAAGAAATTAGATGCGTAAAGGGATGAGTCAAATATACCCACGTGAATTTTAAAACCATACTTTTCTGCAATGATCTCAACATTACGGTCAGCATCGACTCCGTAAACGTCACATGACTTTTCATTTTGAAGGTACGCTAACGTTTCACCATAGCCACAGCCGATATCCAAAACTTTAGAGTTTGGTTCAACAGACTGACATGCAGACGCTCTGCCACCGACAAGCCAGTTGTATAATTTCCCACCTGCCTTGTATGCTCTGAAGTTATCGGGATTAAATGATTTTCTAGGATAGAAATCTGTGTACAAATCCCCAAGCTCATTGATTTTCGGAGCAGTTTTTAAGAATTGATGCTCACAGTTTTTACATTGCAAAAGCTCAAATAATCCCTTATGACCATACCGATCATCATAAAGCAGGTGTTTTTCTATAGTTTCAGCATGTTGACAAACAAGGCAATCCATATTTTTCCATTAGTTAAATTTCGATAAATTATGTTTTTGTAAGTACGTAAAGGAAATGATCTGGTCCCATAGAAGGTAAACCACGATATTTTCCAAAAGGATATTTAATCAACAAGCTAATGATTATTCTTAGGAAATTCCGCCTGTATGATTTAGAGGCATATGTTGGAAGAGCTAAGTCAAGCTTAAAGCCTTCAATATTTGATAGATATTTTTTTGAAACAAATGATATGTGCTCCGGATAACTGCAATACCACCATTTAGAACCAGATATAACAGCAGATATTGAATTTATATTACCAGTCAAAAGTATGAGGCTACCTGAATCTTTCAATTTTTTTCTACACAAATTTATAAATTCATTTGGATAATGTAAGTGCTCAATCAAATCAAATGCAGTAATTACATCTATTGATTGATTATCAAGATGCTCCAGACTCTCATAACTTTCATGCTCCTTTTGCTTTAAGGTTTCTCTGCTTTTTTTAGAAAGTTCGATTCCAATTGTTTTTGCACCTAAGGCTTTTGCAAAATCTAAAAGCTCACCGGTATTACAACCTACATCGACAATCTTGGAGTTTCTTGAAATATACGAATAAAGTACGTTAATAATCTCTGATGATTTATTTTTTTCCAACACTGCATTTGACCATCGATTACCACTATTTGAATTTGAGTAAAGATCAATCAAATCTATATTTTGGACAGCATATTGAGTAAAACCAGACCTACAATGTTTACATTTCATCAAAAAGGCTGGATAGAGAAGTTCAATAGTGTTTGACGAAAACAATACAGGTTTCCCATATTCAATTTCACCAACTTTTTCAATTATTTCGTTTCCGCAAAAGGGACAGAATTGGTAAACAAAGTCATTTGAAACTTTCATGATATTATTTTTTTAGTTCTGTTGCAGAAGCAATCACATTAATACCTGAGTCGGATTTTATTTTGCTTACACTATTTAGGATTTCTGGAACTTCCAAAAAGGTTGTCTCATCATAAAATTTGTAACCACATTTTATTAAGTAAGATAAAAGTTCTTCAATACTATCTCCTTTTTCTTTAAGCCAACTTGGAGCGAGCTCCATCAAAATGATTGGCTTAAAACTCTGCAGTATTCTTTCAGCACCCTTAAGAACTTTTACCTCAAAACCATCAACATCAAGCTTAATCACATCCACATGTGGAATGTTTTCTTTTACGATAAAGTTATCCAACGTATCGACTTTGACACTGACCTTTTCGCATGCACTCCACCAACTTTCACTAAGACCACCATTTTCATTAACCGGATTTTCGGATGTTGTTTTGAAGCTAGCTCTTAATGAAAACTCCGCATTTTCATCCGTGTAATCACTTAGCGCAATTGGATGTATCAGGACATTTGAGAAATGATTTAATGCCAAATTTTTTCTGAGTTTATCTAGCGCCCATGGCACTGGCTCAATTGCATAGACTTTACCTTTGTCACCCACTGAATTTGCAAGAGGTAAAGTGTGACTTCCTACGTTTGCCCCAATATCAATGACAATCATTCCAGGCTTACAAAGGAGCTTAAGTGCTTTAGTAGTATCCGGTTCCCTACTTTGATTAAAGTAAATTGCGGAATCTATGACTTCTGTTAAATCTAGCTCGTAGTTGATTCCATCAACATTTTTTATTACAGTTCTATTTTGAATGTCAGATCTAAGAAATTTGTAATAGGAGTTTTTCAATAATCCGCTCATGAGCTTATAAGGCAATTTTCGATAAAGCTTGACTAAATTAGTCACAATTTTTTGTTTATTAATCAATTTTATTTCCTGGTTTGGAATCAAGTTAATTTAGTAGTCAACGATGATGCTATTTTTTTTAGCATTTTCGTTGTCAAAGGCTCTCTAAAAAGTAATATCAAAAGAAACAGCAGAATTATGCTTTGGGTAATTACAAGCATCAAATCATCTCTAAATTGAATGTAAGAAATTAGTGATAGTGTGCTTAAAAATAATGTTAATAAAAGTCTCGGGATAAGAGCCCTCATCTCTTGATTCAGCTCAGGAATAGTACCGACCTTTTTGAGGTATCTTAGGTATTCCATAACAGCATTGTAAATTATTGCGGCCGTAAATCCGACAGCACATCCCATGACACCTATAATAGGGATAAACACAATAGATCCAATAATATTAAATATTGCTAATGTTAGGTTCATTCTAAATATAAACGCTAGGTCGCGCATGCCAATTAAGGCAAAATACAAAGGCGCAATGAAAATTATCACCATACTAGCTGGAATCATTAAGAATAAGAGTTCTGGTAGATTTTCCGTATCTTCATTAAGCCAGAAGTGGGTAAGAAAAACTATAAGTACACCGGCAATTGCATGCATTAAAGATGCTGGAATCAAACCAAAACGTAGAGATTTTATATATTCTTGTCCTGAATTAAGCCGCATTTCATTAGTAAGTTGAAGGAATGTACGAAAAGCGCCTCCAAATAAACCTTGTATACCTGTTATAACCTTCATTACCACTTCATAAACGGTAACACTTGCAGAGCCTACAAATATATTTAACAAGTATTTATTCAACGGATCGACGAATACCACTACAAGCCTTGAACCTTGCAGCGACAGACCTTCTTTCATTAAATTTGGCAATATTTTCACTATGTTTTTTTGTGGTAAATACGCTGATACAAACCCCATTTTTATTCGAAAATATGTTGAAAAGTAAGTATCAAGTAGTAATCCTGAAACAAAGATTAGTACCATACTGGAAATAGTTAGCTGTTCAGCCTCAAAAAATACAAACAAAAAAATTAGAAAAGCTAATATGGGACCAAACATTTGTGTTCTTGCAGCCAAATCAAAACGCCCAAGACTTTCGATTACTGCAATATTTGCCGCATTCACCATTTGCGAAATTAAAAGAATAAGAACAAATAACAACGCTCTGTTCAAATCATTAATAAGCTCTATATCATTTCCAAAATATACAAAGCTTTCAATAAAATCAGAGCCAAAAAGGATGACTAATAGCATGAAGAAAAAGCTTGCAAACACAGTAAATAACCATACTGCAGAAAATAGCTTTAACAGATGTTGATTTGAGTCTTTTTGTATTTTCAAATCTGCAGCATGTGTCACTACAATTGTGTGAATACTATTTACAAAGGTCAGGTAAATAGCTGATACCGCAAGCATCAGAGCAAAATAACCATAAAAGGCCGCTCCCACAATCTTGATCGCTAGGAATAGGTTTGCCATACCGAATATGAGTCTTATCCCAGCTGAGAAAGCCCCCCATGATGCATTGCTAAATAAACTAGGCATCAAGATTACTTTTTTTGCACAAGAAATTGATTGTGTGGGCAGGTATTAAATTGAGATTGAAGAGTTTCAAAAAATTTATACTTTTAAATTTGATTAAGTATTAATATTTGGAGTAAGCATCAGTAACACCTTGATGCAAACTCGTCCCGCACTGGCAGCCTAGCTCCTTTGCAAGATCAACACTTAAAAGCTTCCGCAAAGTACCATCGGGTTTAGAAACATCAAACTCAATCTCACCTTTAAATCCAATAGTTTCTTTGATCATTTCTGCTAATTTTTTAATCGTTATGTCTTCACCCACACCTATATTTACAACAGGTGCTACACCATCATTACGGTTGGTACCTAATAACGGCTGATACTGTTTATCATCAAGATTCATCAAGTGTACACAGGCATCAGCCATATCCTCATTGTGCATAAACTCACGCTTTGGTGTGCCTGTCCCCCAAATCATAACTGCTGGAGTTTGTTGTTTTTCACAAGCTGTTAATATTTCTGTTCTGTAAGGTTCAGGCAATTTTCCATATTTTTGTTCATCTTGCAGGATTGCGTTTTCATCGCCTTCGCCAGCCAATTTAGCCAAATGAAATTTACGGATAAGCGCCGGTAAAACATGTGAATTATTTAAATCATAATTATCGCCAGGCCCATAAAGATTGGTTGGCATGGCTGCAAGATATTGCGTTCCATATTGGCGATTATAACTCCAGCACATCTCAATGCCGGCAATTTTTGCCAATGCATAAGGTCGATTGGTTTCTTCAAGAGGTCCTGTTAATAAATATTCTTCTTTCAATGGCTGCGGTGCATTTTTAGGATAAATGCAGCTCGATCCCAAGAACAGTAAGCGCTTTACATTATTTAGGTACGCATGATGTATTACATTATTCTGAATGGCTAAGTTGTCTCGAATAAATTCAGCTGGATAAGTATTGTTAGCGTGGATACCACCTACTTTTGCTGCAGCAAGAAACACATAGTCTGGTTTTTCAGTCTTGAAGAATTCTGCTACTGCTTTTTCATCAGTTAAATCTAATTCGGTATGGGTTCTTTTGAGTATATTACTGTACCCCTTATCCTCAAGGTTTCGAACAAGTGCTGAACCGACTAAACCACGATGACCAGCAACATAGATTTTGTCTGAATTATTCATGGTAGTCATATGCGGTAAAACCATGTTTTTTGACTAATTCGTCACGTTGGGCAGATTTATAATCTTCAAGTACCATCTCTGCTACTAATTCTTCAAAACTAATTTTAGGTGTCCAGCCAAGTTTTTCTTTTGCTTTAGATGGGTCGCCTAATAAAGTTTCGACCTCTGTTGGACGGAAATAACGCGGGTCAACCTGAACAATAGATTTTCCTTCAGCGTCATAGCCCTTTTCATCAATGCCTTCCCCTTCCCAGCGAATAGAAATACCCAGTTCTTTCGCTGCGGTATTGACGAAATCACGAACGCTGTATTGCACGCCTGTAGCAATTACAAAATCTTCTGGCTTATCTTGTTGTAACATTAACCATTGCATCTCAACATAATCTTTGGCGTGTCCCCAGTCGCGTAACGCATCAAGGTTTCCCAGATACAAGCAATCCTGTAATCCAAGCTTGATACGGGCTAATGCGCGAGTGATTTTTCGGGTGACAAAGGTTTCTCCCCGGATTGGACTTTCATGATTAAACAAGATGCCATTACAGGCATAGATGCCATACGCTTCGCGATAGTTTACTGTGATCCAATAACCATACAATTTGGCAACTGCGTAAGGACTACGTGGATAGAAAGGTGTCGTTTCTTTCTGAGGGGTTTCCTGTACTAACCCGTATAGCTCAGAAGTGGAAGCCTGATAAAATTTGGTTTTCTTTTCGAGCCCCAATATTCGAATCGCTTCAAGAATTCGCAGCGTGCCAATACCATCGGCATTCGCTGTGTATTCCGGGGTTTCAAAACTGACCGCAACATGACTCATTGCGGCCAGATTATAGATTTCATCGGGCTGAACTTGCTGGATAATACGAATCAAATTAGTTGAATCAGTCAAGTCACCATAGTGCAGAATGAAATTTTTATTATCGACATGAGGATCCTGATACAGATGATCAACGCGGTCAGTATTAAACAACGAAGCTCGTCGCTTTATGCCGTGCACAATGTAGCCTTTTTCTAACAACAGCTCCGCTAGATAAGCACCATCCTGACCAGTGATACCAGTTATTAATGCAACTTTTTCCATTTAAATCTCTGCTTATTTTTTATTTGTTTACTAGATTAATTTATTCGACAGTAACAGACTTCGCTAGATTACGTGGTTGATCAACATCTGTGCCTTTTATTAAAGCAACGTGGTAACTTAACAGCTGCAGCAAGATGTTGTAGGTTATCGGGGCGGTAATGCGGCCTACATTCGTGGTCGCTTTAATAACCTTAAAACCCGACTCAGAACTGATATCTGAACGCTCATCTTCAAACACAATCATCTGACCACCACGGGCTTTTACTTCATGAAGATTGGATTTGAGCTTTTCCAGCAAATCGTCCAGAGGAGCAATAGCGATTACCGGCATATTTTCATCAATTAGTGCCAACGGACCATGTTTAAGCTCACCTGCAGGATAAGCTTCAGCATGAATGTAGCTTATTTCTTTAAGTTTTAAAGCCCCTTCCAACGCTATTGGATACATCGTACCTCGACCCAAAAAGAGTGCATGCTGTTTATCTGCAAAAGCCTGAGCAATATCCTGAATCTCCTGTTCATGCATCAACGCATTCTGGATCAGATTGGGTAATTTTTGCAGGCCTTGAGTAATGTGTTTCTCACGTTCTCGTGTAATACGTTTTTTGACTTTGCCAATACAGGTGAGCAATAAGGCTAGTGCCACTAACTGTGTGGTAAAAGACTTGGTGGAAGCAACACCGATTTCCGGGCCGGCATGGGTGAGATAACAAAGATCAGCTTCACGGGTCAGACTGCTTTCTGCCACATTGCAAATGGATAAAGTTTGAATATTTTTTACCGCGTAGGAATCAGGACAATCTACAGCATAGGCTTTAATTTGCTGTAATGCAGCCAAGGTGTCGGCCGTTTCGCCCGACTGGCTGATGGTGACAAAAAGCGTGTTATCTTCGATGACTGGATTTCGATAACGAAACTCACTGGCCACTTCAACTTGGCAAGGAAGACGAACAATATCTTCAGCCCAGTATTTTGCCACCATGCCCGCATGATAACTGGTACCGCAGGCAATAATATGCAGCCGTTCAATACTTTTGAAAATGGATTCGGCGCCGGGACCAAAAGTAGAAACCAGCACCTGTTCCTGCGTTACTCGTCCCTCAAGAGTGTCAATTACAGCTTGTGGCTGTTCGAAGATCTCTTTGTGCATGTAATGACGATGCTCGCCCAGCTCTACCGCAGTGATATTTAGCGAAGATTGTTTGATCGGGCGGTCAACTTTCTCACCGGTTACGGAGCTGTAAATTTCAATGCTCTCGCGTGTCAGTTTAGCAACATCGCCATCTTCCAGAAAAATGAAGTTCTGGGTAACGGGTAGTAAGGCAGATACATCAGAAGCAATAAAATGCTCACCGATCCCAATTCCAATCACTAATGGGCTGCCTTTGCGGGCAGCTATGAGGGTATTCGGCTCATCGGTGGCAATAACACCAAGCGCATAAGCCCCTTCAAAATCTTTAATAGCTTCCACCACGGCGTCAAACAGGGAAAGATTATTGCGGCTGGCAGTTGGAGAAGCATCACCGTATAAATATTGATAAATGGAGTGGGCGACCACTTCTGTATCGGTTTCAGAGGTGAAACGATACCCCTGGTTTGTCTGTAGCTGTTTTAAAACCTGATAGTTTTCAATGATGCCATTGTGGACAACAGCAACACGGTGATTGCATATATGGGGATGGGCATTATTTTCGGAGGGGATCCCATGAGTGGCCCAGCGAGTATGGGCGATGCCCATTTGACCGGAAAAACTGCTGTTTTCGCCATCGATCTTGGCTTCAAGCTGCTTAATTTTACCAAGCGAACGAACCCGATGAATATTGGCGTCAGCATCCATAAGCGCAACACCGGAAGAGTCGTAGCCTCGATACTCCAGCCGGCGTAGCCCTTCCATCAAGATTGGCGCTACATTTCGCTCAGCAATACCACCGACTATTCCACACACTGATTGCTGTCCTCCAAATAAGCAAAAAAGGATTATACATCAGCAACCTTATAAATAATGCTCTTCTATCATCAATAAAACGTATTAGCTGTTGAGTCTTTCAGACAAAAGGGATTAATCCTGGCCAAATAAATCGCGGGTATAAATCTTTTCTTTTACATCCTGAATATCATCAGTAATGCGATTGGCAATAATAAGAGAAGATTGTTGTTTGAATGCTGCCAAGTCATTGACTACTTTTGAACGGAAAAACTCGGCTTCTTCCAACACCGGTTCATAAACGATAACTTCTATACCCTTTGCCTTAATACGTTTCATAATGCCTTGTATAGCTGAAGCTCTGAAGTTATCTGACCCCTGTTTCATGACCAGTCGATAAATGCCCACAACTAGAGGATTTTTCTTAATAATCTGTTCGGCAATAAAGTCTTTGCGGGTGGTATTGGCATCCACAATAGCCCTAATCAAGCTATTGGGCACAGTGTCATAATTGGCCAACAGTTGTCTGGTATCTTTTGGCAGGCAGTACCCACCATAACCAAACGAAGGATTATTGTAGTGATCTCCAATGCGAGGATCCAAACCAACCCCTTCAATGATTTGTCGGCTGTTCAGGTTATGTGTTTCAGCATAACTGTCGAGTTCATTAAAATACGCGACCCGCATCGCCAGATAGGTATTGGAAAATAATTTGATCGCTTCGGCTTCGGTAGGATCAGTAAATAACACGGGCACATCTTTCTTAACTGCGCCTTGCAACAGTAAATCAGCAAACAAACGTGCACGATCGCTCTGTTCCCCTACGACAATGCGTGAAGGATATAGATTGTCATATAACGCTTTACCTTCGCGTAAAAACTCAGGCGAAAAGAAAATTTTATCTGTGCTAAATTTGGCTCGAACAGTTTGAGTGTAACCCACCGGAATAGTTGATTTTATTACCATAACAGCTGATGGATTTATCGCCAGCACATCCTGAATAACCGCTTCAACTGAATTGGTATTAAAGGTATTCGTTACCGTATCGTAATCAGTTGGCGTAGCAATAATGACAAAATCAGCTTTTTCATAAGCTTTTTGCTTATCCGTTGTGGCATTTAGATTGAGCGGTTTATTGGCCAGAAAATCTTCGATTTCTTTATCAACAATGGGTGATTTTTTAGCGTTAATCAGATCAACTTTTTCAGGGACGATGTCCAAAGCAGTTACATGATGATGCTGAGCCAGCAAAACGGCCAGTGATAAGCCAACATAACCTGTTCCAGCAACTGCAATATTGAGTGTTTTTTCCATAATACGTCTCTTAAAAGTTATAAAACTCGTGGATATTACTGATTGATAACCGCTTTATTGCTCAGCCAGTCCTCAATCCCGCATTGGGGCATAAATCCATCTACATATTTGCTGAGCAGTACCCGGACCTGCTCATAATCTGCAACGCTGACAGCATGCTGTAAATCAGTCAGAATTAACTGTAAATCCTGCCAGGCAATCACCCGCTCTTCGGCTCGCATAATTTTCTGGTGTGCCGTTTGGCTGACATTTTCACCAATTAGCAGCTCTTCAAATAACTTTTCGCCAGGACGCAGGCCGGTAAAGGTAATTTCAATATCACCGTTGGGATTTTCAGAATTCTTAACCGTAAAGCCACTGAGATGAATCATTCGTGTTGCCAGATCAACAATTTTTACTGCTGACCCCATATCCAACACAAACACATCACCTCCCTGCCCCATTGCACCAGCTTGTATTACCAGTTCGGCAGCTTCGGGAATGGTCATAAAATAGCGAATGATTTGCGAATCCGTAACCGTAACAGGGCCACCCTTGGCTATCTGTTCACGAAATAATGGCACAACTGAACCGGATGAACCCAGTACATTACCAAATCTTACCATTGTAAATCGGGTAATAGAGGTTTCTGCCAAAGCCTGCAAAACCAGCTCGGCCATCCGTTTGCTGGCTCCCATGGTATTGGTAGGTCTGACAGCTTTGTCCGTAGAAATCAACACAAATGTTTCAACGTTTGCCGCAATGGCGGCCTGGGCACAATGTAATGTACCGAAAACATTGTTACGGATTCCTTCACCCACATTTTTTTCAACCATTGGCACATGTTTATACGCTGCGGCATGGTAAATAGTTTGTACCGCAAAATGCTGACAGATTGATGTCAAACGAATCCGATCAACAACCGAGCCCAGTAAAGCAATTACTTCTACTCCGCTCTCCAAATTACAGAGCTCCTGTTCGATTTGATATAACGCAAATTCACTGATTTCGAACAATAACAATCGGCTGGGTTTGAGTTTGATGATTTGCCGTGTTAACTCGGAGCCAATCGAACCACCGGCACCGGTGACCATGACGCATTTACCGGTGATATTCGCTGTTAATAATTGCGGATCAGGGGCAACGGCTTCTCTACCCAGTAAATCTGCAATATCCACTTCCTGAATATCTGAAACTTCCAATTTACCTTCGGCGATATCGGTAAGATCTGGCAAGGTACGGATATGTACGGGTAATTCCTCGAGAGAACGCAGAATTTCACTTCGCCGACTTCTGGAAGCTGATGGCATGGCCAATAGCACATCACGTACATGAAATTTATCAATCAGTTTCACCAGATCACGAGGACGATATACAGTCAACCCGTTAATTTGCTGGCGATACAGCGTAGGGTCATCATCAATAAACGCAACTGGACGTAATTGCCGTCCCATTTTCAATAATGCTGACAGTTGAGCCCCTGCTCGTCCGGCCCCATATATTAAAACGGGAGGAATATATCGTTTGTTATCCAACTCTGCCAATGGACTGCGGGTTGTGGTGATAAACAACCAGCGTGCATATAAACGCAGTCCACCTACTGCCAAAAATAGTAATAGCGCATTGATAATATAAATTGTTCTGGGTACTAAGCCGGCATATGGTCCAGATAATACGACAACAGTGGCAAAAATGACGGTAAACAGGCCAATTGCCTTAAAAATTGTCCACAGGGCATCAAGACCAATATATCGAACAATTGCCCGATATAATCCCAATTTAATAAAAATCGGTATCGCAATAAATGGCGCGAGAAAAAATAACCATAACTGGGAAACTGGCGGTTGATACAGCGTACTAAGTCGCAACGAAAATGCCATCCATAACACCAGCATCACCACGATGTAGTCGATGAAAATACTCAGTATGCGTTTAGTGGTTCGCGGACGGCTTAAAAACCACTGCATTAATTTGTTATACGTGGTTTGTATCACTGACCTTTTCCTCGATTTTTCGTACTGGCAAATCTGAACTGAGTATTTATGACTGTAAAACCCATTGTAAGCTTACCTGCCAATCAGGTAACTGCAGACCAAAATGGCGTTTTAATTTTGTATTATCCATGCAGGAATTTAATGGTCGCTTGGCAGGGGTAGGATATTCTGCCGTGGGTATGCCGGTTACTTCTGGAACACGTCGACCATCAGCTTCTGCTATCTGAAAGATAGCCTCGGCAAATCCTTTCCAACTGGTTTGACCTGCTGCGCTTAAATGATAAACACCACTATTTTGCTTCCAAAATGCATCATCATTATGTGCCTGAGCCAATGCTTGAGCAGTGACATCAGCAATATGTCTACTCCACGTTGGAGTACCAATCTGATCATCTACAATATTCAATTGCTCACGTTCTTCAGCCAGTCTTAACATTGTATTCAAAAAGTTATGACCTCGCCGATCATATACCCAGCTGGTCCTGAAAATCAGATGATCACATCCAGTGGCAACAATTGCCTGCTCCCCTTCCAGTTTTGTCAGACCATAATGGCTTAATGGACCGGTAGCATCGGTCTCTACCCAGGGCGAAGCCTTACTGCCGTCAAACACATAATCCGTTGAAAAATGCACCATGGGAACCGATAAATTGTTGGCTTCTTCAGCCATCACAGCCGGGGCAATAGCATTAATTTTTTGGGCTAATTTAGTTTCCTGTTCGGCTTTATCTACTGCAGTATAGGCCGCAGCATTTACAATCAGATCCGGCTGAACAGCATGAATCGTCTCACGAATTGCGGTTATATCCGCCAAATCCAGTGATTGTCTTGTCGTAGTGTGTAATTCGCCCAGGCAGGCAAGACTACGCTGTAATTGAAAACCAACCTGTCCCTGTCCGCCAATCAGTAATATTTTCACTTAAAAGGCCTCAGCCAGTTTAAACGGGGTACCTTGTTGATCTTTAGTAGACAAAACCGGTGTTATGTCCTCTAACGGCCAGTCAATTGCCAGATCAGCATCATCCCAGGCTACCGTTCTTTCATATTCAGGTGCGTAATAATCGGTTGTTTTATAGAGAAAATCGGCACTGTCGCTTAACACCAGAAAACCATGGGCAAACCCGGCGGGCACCCAGAACTGTTCCTGACCCTCAGCAGTTAAAACCGCTCCGGTCCATTGACCATATGTCGGTGAATCACGACGCATATCAACGGCTACATCAAACACTTTTCCTGCTGTTACCCGAACCAATTTTCCTTGTGGTTGCTTGATTTGATAATGCAAACCACGTAACACGCCTTTCGCTGAACGCGAGTGATTATCCTGCACAAAATCAATATCCAAACCGAGTAAATCCTGAAAGGTTTTTTTGTTATAACTTTCCAGAAAAAAACCGCGTTCATCACCAAACTTTTTGGGTGTCAGTAATTTAACGTCAGGAATATTGGTCTCGGTGACTAACATTAGTAAATTGTCTCATTTATGATATTTAACAAATATTTACCATAACCACTTTTCAATAATGGCTGTGCCAATTGTTCCAGTTGTTCAGCATCAATATACCCCATGCGGTAGGCAATCTCTTCGGGACACATCACTTTTAACCCCTGCCGTTGCTCAAGGGTTTGAATGAACATTGAAGCATCCAATAAGGAATCATGGGTTCCGGTATCCAGCCAGGCCATACCACGGCCCATTACCTGTACATTAAGCTTGCCGTTATCCAGATAAGCCTGATTCACATCAGTAATCTCAAGTTCACCACGAGCGGAAGGTTTGAGATTGCGGGCAATCTCAACGACCTGATTATCATAAAAGTATAAACCTGTGATGGCATAGCGCGATTTAGGTTTAGTCGGTTTTTCTTCGATACTTAATGCTTTACCGTTTTCGTCAAACGCTACGACGCCATAACGTTCAGGGTCACTCACCGGGTAGGCAAAAACGGTCGCACCTTCTTTATTGTTATCAGCATCTCGCATCATATCGGCCAAATCATGACCGTAATAGACATTATCACCCAGTACTAAAGCGCAATCATCATCTCCGATAAAATCAGCGCCAAGAGTAAAAGCCTGGGCTATACCTTCCGGTTTATCCTGAACAATATACTGTAGATTCAAACCCCACTTACTGCCATCTCCGAGTAACTGTTCAAGGCGTGGCGTGTCTTGAGGGGTGGAAATAATACAGATGTCCCGCATACCAGCCAGCATCATGGTGGCCAGCGGATAATAAATCATCGGTTTGTCATACACCGGCAGCAGTTGTTTACAGATGGATTGGGTTACTGGATATAACCGTGTGCCGCTTCCCCCTGCCAGTACGATTCCCTTACGACTCATTTATTATCTCCCAGTCCAAGTCTTTGTTGCTGATAACTACCATCCATCACGTTTTCACACCATTGGCGATTATCCAGATACCACTGCACTGTTTTACGTAACCCCGTGGCAAATGTTTCCTGAGGTTTCCAGCCCAGTTCCCGTTCAATTTTGCTGGCATCAATGGCATAACGCGCATCATGACCAGGACGATCCGTAACAAATTCGATTAAATTTTTATGTGGCCGATGGGGTGAATCAGGCAATAGTTCATCCAGAATCTGACAAATCAGTTGTACCACTTCCAGATTGGTATGTTCATTAAAACCTCCGACATTATAGCTTTCGCATAACTTGCCTTCCGCCAGCACCAGTCTTAAGGCTCTTGCATGATCATCTACATATAACCAATCACGGATATTTTCGCCTTTACCGTAAATAGGCAATGGTTTACCAGCAAGCGCATTGTTAATTACTACTGGAATCAATTTTTCGGGGAACTGATACGGCCCGTAGTTATTGGAACAGTTAGTCATTAACACTGGCAAACCATATGTATGGTGCCAGGCACGAACCAAATGGTCACTGCCAGCTTTGGTGGCAGAGTATGGTGAATTGGGCTGGTAAGGAGTTGTTTCAGTAAACAGACCCGTTTCGCCTAATGTGCCATAGACTTCATCAGTTGAAATATGATGAAAGCGGAACTTCCCGGCATCATCAGCGGATAATGATTTCCAGTATTTTCTGGCCGCCTCAAGCAAAATATATGTACCAACCACATTGGTTTGCACAAAATCTGCGGGGCCATCTATCGAACGATCAACATGCGATTCGGCAGCAAGATGCATCATGGCACTGGGTTTATATTGGGTGAATATTCTATCCATTGCCTCAGCATCACAGATATCAGCTTGTTCAAAATAATAGTTTGGCGAAGCATCAATCTCGGTTAGTGATTCGAGATTGCCAGCATAGGTCAGTTTATCGATGTTAATAACGGTGATGTCGGTTTCGGTAATTAATTGACGAATCAATGCAGAGCCGATAAAACCGGCACCGCCAGTTACGAGCAGGGTATTTTTATTCACGTTGCTGAGTTCACTTTTCAATTTGAGAAATTCAGATATGCCGTCCTTGGTCACGTGAAAGTTAGCACCGACAAGGGCTAAAAATCAACTTGAAAGTTTGTCGCAGATTTTGAAATAGAGAGATATGGTACGCCCGGCAGGACTCGAACCTGCTACCCTCGGCTTAGAAGGCCGATGCTCTATCCAGATGAGCTACGGGCGCATTAATAACTAAGTGAGGATAATTAAGCAGTCAATAAAGTGGTCGGGGCAGAGAGATTCGAACTCCCGACCCTCTGGTCCCAAACCAGATGCGCTACCAGACTGCGCTATGCCCCGACTTATCCAAGGACAGACATCCTCGAAGAAGGCGAAATAATACGCTGATGCCGATAGCGAGTCAACAGCACATTTATATTTTTTGCCGTGGCTAACGCAACGTGCGATCATAGCCGCTTTTGAAAGGCCGGAACCCACAGAATGACTGCTCAAATCATCGACGGAAAAACAATTGCTGCCGAGCTAAAACAGAAAATCAAAGCAGCAACCCAAATGCGTCTCGCTACCGGAAAACGCCGGCCTGGACTTGCTGTAGTCCTGATTGGCGACAATCCGGCGTCCCAAGTCTATGTGGGTAGCAAGCGTCGTAGTTGTGAAGAGGTGGGCTTCAAGTCCGAATCATTTGATTTACCTGAAACCACTACAGAACAAGAACTGCTAGACCTGATTACACAGCTGAATGAAGACGATGAGATTGATGGCATTCTGGTGCAACTGCCTTTGCCAGCACATTTCAATACTGATGTCATTATTGAACATATTGCACCGCACAAAGATGTGGATGGTTTTCATCCTTATAACATCGGTCGCTTGGCTCAACGTAATCCACTTTTACGTCCATGCACACCGAAAGGTGTGATTACCATGATGCAATCTGTTGGAATTGATCTTAGAGGTAAAGAAGCAGTAGTCGTTGGGGCTTCCAATATAGTGGGTCGTCCAATGGGACTTGAACTGTTACTGGCTGGATGCACGACTACCGTTTGTCATCGTATGACAAAAGATTTGGAATCCCATGTTCGTCGTGCAGAAGTGTTGGTTGTCGCGGTAGGCAAACCCAACTTTATTCCGGGTGACTGGATCCGCGAAGATGCCGTAGTGATTGATGTGGGTATTAACCGACTGGAAAACGGGAAGTTAACAGGCGACGTTGAGTTTGATAAAGCCAGCGAAAAAGCAGCCTGGATTACACCTGTTCCGGGTGGTGTCGGTCCTATGACTGTGGCTACATTGCTCGAAAACACATTATTTGCTGCCGATCAGTTACATCAATAACAGCTGAGGCCAGTCCTGATGCCCCTCCAACACTGGAGGGGCAAACTGTAAAACCCAATCTAACCATTCCATTGCCAATCACGGATCTCCGGTAAATCCTGTCCATGCTCCCGAATATAGTCATCATGTTCTGCGAGCTTCTGTTGAATAAATAACTCGATTTCTGACACTTTATCATCGGGCAGCTCTGTTAAATGTTTGACGGCATTTTCCAGTAGGTGAAAACGATCCAGACCATTAATAACTGCCATATCAAATGGCGTGGTGGTGGTCCCCTCCTCTTTGAAGCCATGGACATGCAGATTTTTATGATTGGTGCGGCGATAAGTTAACCGGTGAATCAGCATTGGATAACCATGGTAGGCAAAAATAACCGGTTTATCTTTAGTAAATAATGCATCAAATTCATCTTCTTCAAGACCATGAGGATGTTCACTGGGTGATTGTAATTTCATCAGATCCACCACATTAATCACCCTGACTTTCAGCTCCGGTAAAAACATATTCAGTAATTTTACTGCAGCCAGTGTTTCCATCGTCGGTACATCACCACAACAAGCCATCACCAGATCCGGTTCGTTGCCATTATCATTACTGGCCCATTGCCAGACACCTACACCAGCGGTGCAATGTTTTACTGCCGACTCCATATCCAGCCATTGTGGAGAAGATTGTTTACCGGCCACAACCACGTTTACATAGTTACGACTGCGCAGGCAGTGATCAGTAACGGATAACAGTGTATTGGCATCAGGCGGCAGATACACACGTACCACTTCGGCTTTTTTATTCACTACATGATCAATAAAGCCGGGATCCTGATGCGAAAAGCCATTGTGATCCTGACGCCATACATGTGATGACAATAGATAGTTTAATGAGGCAACAGGTTTACGCCATGGGATCTGATTACAGATTTTCAGCCATTTGGCATGCTGATTGAACATCGAGTCGATGATATGAATAAACGCTTCATAACAGGAGAAAAAGCCATGTCGCCCTGTCAATAAATAACCTTCCAGCCAGCCCTGACACTGATGCTCACTGAGCATTTCCATCACTCTGCCATCTTTGGACAGTTTCTCATCACCCGGAATCATTTCCCCCATCCAGGTTCTGCCAGTGACATCAAGCACATCCTGCCAACGATTGGAGTTATTTTCATCGGGACTGAACAAGCGGAAGTTCTTGGCATCAAGATTCTGTTGCATCACATCGCGCAGAAATTTACCCATTACCCTGGTAGCTTCGCCTTTCGTGCCTCCGGGCTTTTTGACTTCTATGGCATAGTCACGAAAATCTGGTAAAGCTAGATCCTGCAGTAGCTGGCCACCATTTGCATGTGGATTTGCGCCCATCCGTCGATCACCCTCAGGCGCCAAGGCTGCCAGTTCCGCTTTGAGCTTGCCGCCATCATCAAATAGCTCTTCCGGCTTATAGCTTTTCAGCCATTTATTAAGGATTTCGACATGTCCTTCCTTATCCATATCGCCCATGGGCACCTGATGAGAGCGGAATGTGCCTTCGGTTTTTTTGCCATCGACTTCTTCTGGACCTGTCCAACCTTTTGGCGAACGTAAAATAATCATTGGCCAGCGGGGACGTAAATGTACACCATGTTCACGCGCATCATTCTGGATATGACGGATTTGTTCCATGGCTTTATCCAATGTTGCCGCCATCAGTTGATGCATCTGCTTTGGATCATCGCCTTCGACAAAATAAGGCGTATAACCGTAACCATAAAACAAGGCTTCCAGCTCATCATTGGGGATACGTGCCAGCACTGTCGGACTGGCAATTTTGTAACCATTGAGATGCAATATCGGTAATACCGCACCATCATGTTCAGGGTTCAAAAATTTATTGGAATGCCAGCTGGTGGCTAACGCACCCGTTTCCGCTTCACCATCACCGACCACACAGGCCACAACTAAATCTGGGTTATCAAATGCCGCACCATAGGCATGAGATAAGGCATAACCCAATTCTCCACCTTCATGAATTGAGCCCGGGGTTTCCGGAGCAACATGACTGGGTACGCCACCCGGAAAGGAAAATTGTTTGAACAAACGTTTTAAGCCGGCTTCATCCTCGGATATGTCCGGATAGGTTTCACTATAAGTACCTTCCAGATAGGTATTAGCAACCAACGCCGGTCCACCATGACCAGGCCCAGCAATGTAGATCATATTAAGATCACGTTTTTTGATAACCCGGTTTAAATGCACATATATAAAGTTGAGTCCGGGTGTGGTGCCCCAATGTCCCAACAGCCGTGGTTTGATGTGTTTTGCCTGAAGAAGTTGTTTTAACAATGGGTTGTCATACAGATATATTTGTCCCACTGACAAATAATTTGCGGCGCGCCAGTAGGCATGCATTTTATCCAGTAAGTCCTGATCCAGTGGTTGTAATGTATTTGATGGTTCAAATGTCATTTTGCTTTTCCCCTTAATGATTCAGGTTCAATAGATCGCACATCGATTGCGCAATCATTAATTCCTCGTTTGTCGGGATGATCCAGACAGTAACTTTGCTTTGTGATGTTGAAATGCACAGAGCATTTTGCTGATTTAATTCGTTATTCAGTTCAATGCCGATAAATGCCAGTTGCTGACAAATCTGTGTCCGGATTTCCGCTACGTTTTCACCAATCCCTCCAGAAAATACCAAGGTATCCAAACCGCCTAAAGCAGCAGCATAAGCACCAATCTGCTTTCTGGCCTGATAGCAAAACACGTTTATGGCATCTTCGGCATTTGGGTCAGTCGACCGTTTTTCCAATAGCTGCTGCATATCACTGGTAGTGGTTGAAATCCCCAGCAAACCAGATTGCTGATTAATCATTGTTTCAAACTGTTCAGCATTCATGCTTTCACTTCGGTTAAGAACACCAAATAAACCCGGATCAAGATCACCACTGCGAGTCCCCATTACCAGGCCCGCTGCTGGCGTCATCGCCATTGTGGTATCAATAGATTGCCCATTTGTGACAGCTGTCATGCTGGCACCATTGCCCAGATGCGCCAAAATTATCCTGTCGTGATTCGCTTTTTTAGCATTTTGCTGTTGTAACACCTGCATTAAATATCGGTATGACAGGCCATGAAATCCGTATCGATAAATACCTTTTTCATAATACTGACGGGGAATGGGGAGTAATTTGGCAACTGTTGGCAGATTCTGATGAAATTCAGTATCAAAACAAACCATTTGTTTTAACTGTGGGAAATGCTGGTCAAATGCTTCAATTAATTGGCTATTTGCAAAACAGGGTTGGAAATCATGCTTTATAACTCCATATATATAATTCACCATACTTAATGTTTAGGTTGGAATTAAGGTCAGAAAACTATTCAAAATAAACAACATGGTTGGTTGGAACTCTGTCCTGATTGGCTTAAATCAGATGTCTAGACGTGATGAGAAACTAGTCAATATGAAAATATCTAAGTACACGGCCTGAGTTAAATTATTAAGAGCTAAATCCAGACTGGGTAACGCTTAAATGAGATTTGCCTATATGACGCACTGTTTCATTAGCCGAAGTGTTAGCGTAGGACTGTATTGGCTTGTTATGACTTCGTTTCGTCGTATTCTTCCCAACTCATGAAACCAATAGGTCTTTTGGGC
>TARA_R100000501_G_scaffold11751_3_pt1 | contig 25114 bp, 43 predicted proteins | sample TARA_R100000501 | Tara Oceans TARA_R100000501 (sample SAMEA2620120) | marine metagenome | biome: marine biome (ENVO:00000447); feature: mesopelagic zone (ENVO:00000213) & marine oxygen minimum zone (ENVO:01000065); material: "saline water (ENVO:00002010), including plankton... | reverse complement strand
ACATCTCCTAATGATTTATCATATCCACACTTACCACAAATATAATGTGCTCTTCCCATTCTAATTGATTTTGTCATACAATTACATCCGTTACATAGTGTTAATTTAGTCATTTTAAACTCCCCCAGCCCTGCAGTGAGATAGCCATGTTATTACACCACCAAGATTGCTCTCGACCCACATCCAAACCGGGTGCTACTATTCCCGGAGACCACCACAGGTTTTACTCAGATAGTACGTTTAAATTTTCAAGCCTTATCCTTACATTAACCTAATTCTAAGTGCTGTTTAGGGTTTAAGTATACATCCTTCAGTAATCTCATAACCTTTAATATTATTCTCATCTAACCCTTTACATAATAAAGGTTTATTATTATGTAAATCACATAAGCAATCGTCTGTCAAATGTGGACACTTTAATGGAACTAATACTTTATATTTTCTATCTGCTGATCTTTTTATAGTACACCCATGCGTTTCGAGATAATGAATTTTAGATTGTAGTAAGTTTGGATAATCAAAACAAAGTACTCTACAGCACGATGCCTTACACTTATCCAAGTTACTTAAACAATCTACCATTATATATTATCAAAGTCTGCTCTAATCTCTCTCATAAACTCATAAGCTACATCTAAGTCATGGTTATGTGCTACTTGCCCTAATATTGCTGAAGCCATTGCAATCTTTTGATTCTCATCACCAACTCTTGAGTAACCTTTCTCAGCTTTCATAACTTTTATCTCAGCTCTAACTTTTTGAGTGTAATCGTCAATCTCTGCCTTCAAAGACTCTTCAAGCTTAACCTTCAAATCTTTAATCAAGTTAAACTGTTCTTTACTTAGTTCTAAAGCTTTCTCATGATACTTAGTATCAATTTCTTTCTGTTGTTTTTCTATTTGTTTCTCTCCACCCATAATATCTTGCTTAACTTTAGCAAGAGTCTTAAGTGCTTCCTTAAAATCCATAGGATTCTTGTGGTTTTGTTGAAGAACATATTTTCCATCTTCAATATTTACTGTATATTTACTTGTTTGCATTTTCTAATTCCTCCGTATATTTATTGTCATTATGTTTTGTGCATCTTACACATAACTTGCAAAAATCAATACCATGTTCTTTTATATAAAACATACTACTTCCACATTCACATTTTCTATCAGTAGTATGTTTTATCATATTGACCGGCCTTAGCTTTGATACAGCCAATTTAGCTTTTACTTCCTTACTTAATCTTTTCATTTTTCATCTCCTCTTTTATTTTTCTCAACTCTGTAATAATCATATAATCTCTAATTGTAACTGCACTTATATCACTAAACCTTGGCTGTTGCCTATATTGTCTAAACTCATTTAACACTTCTTCAAATGGTTTATCTTCAATTCTAAACCCATATAGTTTAGTATATCCTTTTACACCGGCACTAGTTATTGTCTTTGTGTGTATCTCATCAAACTTTTCCATTTTTTTAATTGCTGATGTTATAGTTTGCACCCTAATACTCAATATTTTTCCTATTTCCTTAATTGATAAAAATGTGCCTGGATTAGACTTCAGAAGCTTTACTATTTTTTCTTGGCTCATCATATTCCTCCTTCATTGCATTTGCTATACATGCATTAACAAACCCGCTGAAGGTAAAACATTTACACTTGTCTCTTTGTTCATCTATCCACAACTGATTCCTTACCGTTACACTTACAGAAGTTGTCACCTTTCTCTCCATTGGGTCTTTCATTGTTAATATATATTGTACTTATATACATTTATAAGCATTATTGTAATGTAATATATGTATTAAATAATGATTTAATAACACTCTTTGCTTCATTCCTATCATTTACCATAAAAAAATTAATTTTATATTTCATATGTAATGTGAATAGTATTTTAATTATAACATAACCCTTCATTTTACAATAAAAACTACCTTCAAACTTTTTATCCCTTATACTTCTATAATTGCCTTCAATTACTATTGCAAAATATTCATAACTTTCCGCTCTTTCCAATTCCTTTTTAAATCGTTTATGGCCACCACCTAATGTGCCAAATAAATCGCTTAATGATTTCCTTTCAATTGCAATTTTATTTTCATATCCTTCAATAGAATAATCACCAACATCTAACTTCTTAACTATTAGATTCTTTTTCCATAATGGTTTTTGTTCCCTGCTATCTACAACAATTTTATACATCACACCACGCCTCCAATGATATCATACCTTTTTTGATATTATCTTTCTTTGGAATGAATTCACTAAAAAATTCCATTTCACTCCAATATTTATTCAGACTAATTGCATTAACATTAAATCCGCTTTTTTTAAATTCATTAATAGTACAATATTTAACACTTTTGCCAACACCTGTATATTTATTTGGTATCAAAATATGTTTACCTGAACCATAAACTTTAGATATTTGTGCTTGTAATTGCGTCCCATTTTTATAGCTTTTGAGACTACCAACCATGAATGTCCTTGCAACCACATTTATATCATTTGCCAACTCTTCATATGCCCACTTCCTTAAATCTCCATATTTAAATTTAATTTTTCCTGATTTAATCTTTTCTTTCATATATTTATTAAATACTATCAATCCTAACCTACTACTATCTCTTTTAATCATTGGTAACCCCTTAACTTTCACTTTGTTATTTTTTGTTACATACATATAATGTTTTTTTAACTTCCTTCCTGTCTTCTTAAAAAACCAAATATGTTTTATTTCCTCATCTATACCCATATCAAAAGTATGACATGGAAATGGTAAATTTTGTTTAATTATTTTAATAATATTATCTTTTACCATTAACATTCTTTCTTTATCATCATGTAAATCTTTTAAATAAACAGAATCTGTATCAGAATACAATATTTTATACCCCGCGCTCCTAAACTTATCTCTTGCCAACTTACAACATCTTCGAGCAATCAATGTACAATCACTTGCAGTGTTTTGATTGAATAATGATTTAAATGTTGGACTACCACTTAAACCATAAATGGAATTGATTATAATTTTAATCAAATATTCTCTATTATCTTTTTCCTTTTTAAATTGTATTCTTTGTTTATAAAATTTAAATAATAATCTTTCAATATCTCCTTGTTTCATCCTACAATAGCCTCCTTTAACTGGAAACAATTCATTTCCTGTCCACTTATCATCGCAACACTTACAACTATGTGAATACAAATTTCCTTGTATAAAACAATGTGGATATAGGCTATTAAAATCCATGCAGTAAATTTTTCCATGCTCTTCATCAACTTCTGGTTCTGCAACAAATCCACCTTTATATCCAACCCCATCACTATCATCATATTCTTCTTTTAATCCGGTTAAATTACAAATAACTTTATAAGCATAAACGCTGATTGCTGAAGTTAACCATTTGTATGTTTTAATATCATAGTCGCTCATATATTCTTTAAATGGTTCAAAGAATTTATATAAATACTCAAACATTTCTTTTGTAACCTTTATGTCTTGCAATGTATATTTTTTAATTAACTCATACTCTTCATCAGTCACACTTTCCTTATTTAACAATGAATAATCCAACTCACCTTTACCTTCGCTTAAACCAAATATTTTTGCTAAACTTGCTAATGACCTACTTTTATTTTTACATTTTAAAAAATGTTTTCTTTTATCAACAACTTCAAACAAATCAATATGAATATGACCATTAGTCCACATTTGTTCTCTTTTCAGTATTGGTTCATCATACTTTTTAGAATTAAAACCAATCACTATTTTATGCTTTCTTAAAAGATCTCGTCCTTCTTTTTTATCACTAATAAAATAATATTTTTTCTCTTTTAAATCGTATGCTCCTAAATATTTAAATTTATCAACTAATGGATTTGGTTTACCTTGCGGTGTTGATGTCTCAACGTCAAACACGAGCAATTTTCTTACCTCTTTTGTGATGCAATCTTGCATGTTCACTTTGACTCATACCTTGTAAATTTTCAATCTTATTTCTAGTAAAAACCATCCAATTTCACCTCTTCCTCCTTAACACTAAAATTATGTGCAGCTAATTTAATAGCTAACTCTCTTGGCACTTCAGGATAGTTCTCTTTTATCCAATCTTTATATCGATTGGTATCATCTTTTTTATTACCCCAATCTAATATATTCATAGATTGGATTATATGGTTTCTTAAACCTTTTGCATGCCCCTCTTTTATGCTACAATCAATATAATTAACAACATTTATAAATTTTTGACCAAACTCTTGTTTACAAAAAGCTAAAAATATATTTTTATCATTTTTTATACTATTTAAAAATTTTGCATATTTAATTGTTTGGTACATATTATGCATACTAATCAAATGTCCAGGAACTGATTTAATTCCTTCCTCATATTCACCTACTATATCTTGCCATTTCAATGTTGAACAAACAGGACACATACAAGGCAAGGATTTTAATGTATTTTGTTTTCTTTTACCCAAATCATACAGCTTTTTAAAATCATGTGGACAACAATAACTTCCATATCTTCTACCAATAGAAAATGATGAACTATCAACAGTGACATATGATTTAAATTTAGTTGATAAATATGCAACAATTGCCATGGTTTCAAAACCTGTTACTTGTAATACATGCATTGGTTTGTCTATTTTATTATTATGCAATAATATCATATGTTGTGCAATCTCTTTAATATCAATTGATGGTTTTGGCGACAATGCCCATCCATCAAACTCTCCGCATTCTTTTTCAACATCCCTCATTGCATTAAACCACTTTTCTCTTCTTTTTTGGTCATCACCTTGAATAACACCAAACAGTTTAAATTTTGGATTACTTCTATTTTTCAATGCAAGTTTAGCATTTTCAATAGTTTTGTTTAATGATTTATTAAAAGTCTTCATACTACATTTCCCAAATTGTGCACTTCCTTCAATCCTTTCAAATGGAGGCTGGTCTAATATTAATCCTGCTGAACAATTGTTTTCTTGCCATTTTAATATTTCCAACGGATCTAAATTAGCTTGAAGTGTAACATTTTGAAAACCACCACTATCACCAAATATATAACAATCCTCTTCCACTTCTTTTGTAATATCTTTTACAACTCTACCATAGTATGCAGATATTAAAAAATATGGATAATAATAAACACTCTTTTTAGTAAAAAGGTTATGCCTATATCCATACTTATCTAATATATATTTTTGAAGTGTATTGTCGCACAACTCTGTAGTTTGAATAGCAGGAAGATAAATCATATCCCCCATTCTATTCACCGTATTGAACTTTTGTATAGATTCCGCCTCTCACAGCTACTAACAACTCAACCTCTAAAAACATAGGTTCAATTTGTTGCCTAAACTCTTTAAAGATTTTTGCTTGTATATGCTCATGAGATATAGGTAAATTTCTATAATTCATGAAATAAAACTTCAAACTTTTTAACTCTGGTATATGCTTATTAGGAATAAACCTAATTCTCACATCATATAAATCTTGTATTCCAGTTACTGGACAAAGTGCAGTTAACTCCGGATATGCATATTCAACTGTTTGTGCTATTTCACCAACATATGGCACCAATGTTAATTTGTCCATTGGCCAATCCCATGCTTTTTTAATTCTTTTTTTCAATGCTTCACCTTTCATTGATTCCATAATTGTTCCAAACGGAAAATCTTCTTTTTTTATTTCTTTCATTTTTATTCCTCCTTTGATAATGGGTCTTTCATTCCTGCTTTTTCAAATGCTTCCGCTCTTTCAACACATGCTCCACATTTACCACATGGCTTGTCTTGACCCTTATAACAAGTCCATGTTAAACTATAATCTACTTCTAACTCTTTTCCTTTGATTGCAATATCACCTTTGTCTATATCAACAAAGGGCGCTGACAATTCTACTTCACTCCAATCACAAAGTTTAACCGCATTTCTAAGTTCATCTACAAACTCTTTCCTACAATCAGGATAAATGGCGTGGTCACCTGCGTGGGCTCCATAAAACAATTGTTTGGCGCCTATACTAATAGCATAGCTGGTGGCCAATGAAACAAATACCATGTTCCTATTAGGCACAACAGTCTGCTTCATATTATCTTGTTCATAATGCCCTTCTGGTACATCAATATCGTCTCTTGTTAATGCTGATGGTGCAACCTCATTTAACAAACTAACATCTAACACTTTATGTTTAATTCCTAATTGTTCACATGTTGCCTTTGCTGCTTCCAGTTCTTTCTTATGCTTTTGGTTGTAATCAAAACTAATTGCATAAGTATCATGTGTTTTGTTTATTTGATATAATAAAGTAGTGGAGTCCATTCCACCACTTAATATAACAACTGCTTTCTCCATTTTAGTATCCTCCTTTTTTGGCTATTTCTACCATATGTAATGCTTTATTTTCCATTGAAAAGTTTTCTTTGAAAATTCCGTCTCTATATGTTGTAAGCATTGATGAATCTTTGCTTCTTGTTTCTCTTGTTGCAACACAATTATGCTTAGCTTCTATATATACATAAATTCCTTTTGCATCCAGTGCGTCTTTCATTGCGTCACCAATTTGTTGCGTCATAACCTCTTGTGTTTGTAATCTCCTTGCATACATATAAACCAATTTGATTATTTTATCTAAACCAATGATTCTATTATTTGGTATATAAAATACATGTGCAAGTCCTCTTATTGGGGTTATATGATGCTCACAAAAACTATCAAATGAAATGTTAGGTATTCCAATAATATCGTTATAACCTTCAGCTGGAAACGTCCTATTTAATATTTGTTTTGGATCTTTATTGTAACCACCAAACCAATCTTCAAATGCTTTCTTAACTCTCAACGGAGTTTGTTCAAGCCCTTCTCTGGTTGGATCCTCTCCAATTGCTTTAATCATTATTTTAATCGCATCTTTGAACGCCTCCTCATTCTCTATCTTTATTTTCATATCTTTCATATCCATTTTTACACTCCTTTTTTATTGCCCCAAACTTCAACATGCTGTCTAAGGCAAAACTTTTTATCATACATCACACAGTACATCCATACTGTTTTTTTAATCTCATCATTAGATATATCATTATTAGTAGTTAATGGCATAACATAATCAGCATATGTTAACATCTCGCTTGCAAAGTCTCTCCCAGATGAAATTATTTTCATATCTAATCGTCCTAAATAAAACGCTTTATGTTTGTGAATTCTTCTAGTTGTTAACACCGATTTAGGACTACAACATATATAATTAAATACTTCATATAGTTTATCACCTTTAAACAATTTATCTCCGTTAGTTTCCAAATGATGTATTTTTGTTTTGGTCAACTCAATAACCTTTTTTATGTCTTTTATTTGCAATAAAGGTTCCCCACCAGTCCATACTACAATATTCATTCTTGAATCATTGATAAATCCTGCCATGTCTTCAACAGAATGGTTATCGTTTTCGATGTGGTACTTGGTATCACAAAATCTACAACTTCTATTACATCCAGAAAGTCTTACAAAAAGTACTGGAGTTCCAGCAAACCTGCCTTCACCTTGAATACTTTTAAATATTTCATTGACTTTCATTTTATACAGTTCAATGTTACAAACGATGTTGGTGTCTCCCATAACCTAAGTCTTTTTAGATAACAACCTGGCGCTATTTCAACAATTTTAAGATGTAATATATCTTTTATATATTGTATCATGTTTTCAGCTGTTGGGTTCTCAAGCATGTGGTTTGTGTAACGATGGTCAAACTCTTCAATAATCCATTCGTTTACTACTTTTTTAAGAATACTAAAATCCATCACTACTCCATTATGATCAGGTTTACCAGCAACGGTTACTTCTAATTTATATGTGTGTCCATGAAGGTTTTTACATTTACCATCATGCCATTTTAATTGGTGCGCTGCATCAAAGTCAAATATTTTGGTTATTTCCATTTTATCCCTCCTTAATAAAAGAAGGCGGATTACTCCGCCAACTCTTTTACGCTATACTGTGTGTCGTATTTATCCCCAACTTTTAAGATACTTACACTCACATTTGTTTTTGCGTCTTTGCCTTCCAATATTGGCCTTAATTTTTTCTTCAATCTTTTACTGGTAGTTGTGAAAAGTTTCTCTTTTACAACCTCCCCGTCTTCTTGAACTACATCTGCTTGTAATTCAATTTCTTTACTTCCAAATTTTTCAACTTCTTCAAGTCTCCAATTTGTAATAACTAATTTTTTTTCGTTATCTGATTCTAGACTCACAAAACCACTACTGGCTACTGCTTCGTCCCAACTTATTTCTGACATTTTCTTTCCTCCTGTCTTGGCTCATGCCGTGACTATAAAAAATCATCTATATCGAATGTTGCTCCACAATCTATGCAAATAAATACATCGTCATTTTCTTTAGATTGATAACAATCACTATCACATCCTTTACATTTATACATTATCATTATTTACTTTCTCCACACCTTTTAGGAATAATTCTTTCCATGTTAACGTTCCTTTTGCTTCAATGATGCCATCAAAATCAACATCATCAAATTCAATCATTATTTTTTTAACCATTTTTTCCTCCTATGTTACATACATATTTACATATTATCTATCTTTATATACATTTATATTTGAAACCGTATATATTCAAATATATATGTTGGTGTTAAACACCTTAAACCTTAAACCAAGATCTACGTATTGTGATTAACTTGATCTTACTTACAATAATACTTTGTAAGCTTGGGTGTTTCACTAATACAATAAACCGGTTTAAGGTTTAAGGTGTATTTCCAGCATACTACTGGAATTCGAATAGTATGAAGGTCGACCTTAAAATGAATTTTTCCAATAAAATTATTTTTCCTTTTTTTCATTTTTCTTGGTTTCGATTTTTTGTTCCAGCATTTTACCCTCCGGCAATGTGACGAGGTTTAAGGTGGCTTGTTTTACCAACGTAAAATAGGTAGGTCGACCACGATCACCTTCAGCATTTAAGTAACCTAAATCAACTAATTGTTTAAGCATTCCGTGCCAATGTTGAACACTTTTTCCTTTATGTCTTTGAAGATCTGCAACAGTAAAATCATCTAAAGGCCATTGAATTTTTATGAAATTTAATACATCAATTTGAGTATTAGTAAGGCCTGAAAATGTAGCACCAAGTATTCCTTCTGAATATTGTTTTGCAATCTCATAATCTTGAATGGAGCATATAATAAATTCTTTTCCATCTTTTTCAATTATATGCCTTTGCTTTTGATGTAAATGAGCAGATGTTCTAATTAGATTTAAAAACTTTGTAAAATCTCGTCTTACTCTAACATCTTTAGTTGGAATATTCATCTCAATATAGTCCGCAAAGGGTATAATAAAATGGTATGGTTTTAGTTGTTTGATTGCGTCTTTAATTATTTGTAATTTAATTGTATCAAATTTAATTTTTCCTTGAGCCAATTCACATTGATAATTTAAAATCTTTTGGCTTTGTATCTCTGTTACATCTGTACTTAAAACCCAGCTTCTATTTAGTAATTGTTCACCAACAATACTTTCAGCCTGACATGTAACAAAACAAGGTTGCCCTTTAGTGTTTTTTGTTTCCTTTGCTAACTTTTCAATACCCTCTTCATTTTTAATTTTCTCCACTGTAGTAAGTGACAGCTTTCCTTCTGACATCCAGACTCTTAATTGTTCTGTGTGTTCGTCTAATCCTTGCAATTCTTCAATAAAAATAATTTTGCCATCCATATTTTCTTCTGTAAAATAATTAAATGCACTTTTGGTTATTCTTGAAATAACATAATAATCAACATCTTCATCACCAAACAATTTTAATATCTGTTTCAAAATATATGTTTTACCGCTTGCTGAATCTGCACTTAATATAATATTTTGAGAGAAAGGATCACCAGGTATATTCCAACCTAGTAACCCAGTCTCTGAAGGGAAGTCTTTGCTCAATAAAAGCAAAAATATAAGCATTTTGTTATGTCCTTCACCAACAACCAATTCATCTAATACATCATTTATTTGTTTTAAAATTGTCGATGATTTAAGAAACTTTAAAGACTCTCTGTGCTGTGCCCGACAATATTCACATGAATATTCATTGTGTACGCCTAATTCTTTTAATTGCCCACAATTCCAATATACATCGTTTTGTGAATAAATCCAATCCATCCATTGTTGCGCCTCTGGCAGTGTAAATTTATGTCCTATTTGTGAACAATTGTTTACATATTCCTCTAATACAATTATTGCATCTTTTTTAGGTAATTTATCAATTTTAGATGCAATCGATATTAATAATGCGCCAACACTTCTTTGACCGGTATCTAATCCTTCTCTTATTTTCAACACACTATCAAGTTCAATATATTTTGTATTTATTCTAATATTTGATAGTTTTGGTATATTTGTCTTTTTTGCAGTATCAATAAAATGTTTTAAGCAATCTGCCAAATCATATTCATTGATATTAAATGTTTTAATTTCTCTTGGAAATATTACATCACTTATATTTTTTGCATTAGGTTTGTTTTTTCCGAACCTATTCAACGGAATATATGTTTTATAATATACTTGCCATGTGCCATCTTGTTTTTTAATATGTTTTTTACCCCCAATATCCCGTATTAATCTTGATGTTCCTGCATAATAATCAAAACATAATGGAAATGAATCATATGGTTTTCCTTGTCCTCTATTTTCCTTTTCAATACCTGCCTCATCTAAAATTAAATTCCAAAACCACAATCTTATATGTTTCCATTTAAGTCCATATGAAAATGCTTCTTTAATTAATTTTTTATGTTCATCTCTTTCAAATTTAAGTTTATTAAAAAACAAATGAATGTGTATTCCTTTTCCTCCTGTAGCACAAACATATGGTTCAATGCCTCTATCCACTAACACATCAATAATTTTTTTAGCTTCTGCATAATTTCTAACATAGCTATTCCAATCTAAATCAAACACAATTTCATTCAAACAAACCGTTCTTTCATCGTGCCAATTATAAGTATCAAGTTTATATCTTTTACCTGGAGAATATTTACCAACCTTATCTTTAAATATATCTTTTGCAACCTTTACTTCTGGTATTGTTGCGTCTTGTAAAATTTTAATATACTTTTGTTGTCCGTTCATTTTTATCATCCTCTTTTTGCATAAACATTTCGTTGAATATAAGAATCGAAATTCTTGCACTCATCGTATAACCCTTTTTTTTACAAAACTTTCTAAAATCCTCTTTTAGATCACTATCCATGGTGATAGTCATTGGTATAATATTTCCCATTTATCAACCCTCCTTTATTGATTTTATAATATTACAACCTAATGTAGTTTATAAATATTTATATTTAAGACTATATATGTCATTGATTATATACTTCATCCCAAAATGTAATATATTCATCTGCAGAGACATTAAGGAATACATCTCTATCTTCTCCTTTCTTACAATACCATTTAGCACCTTCCCATAGGTTTTACTATTTATAGAGACGGTTATCTTTATAAATATTTCTATTCAAAAGACTTTATTATAGTAAAAACACTAGCACCTACGACCACCAGTGTCTCTAACCTTTTCAGTAATACCCCAACTCCATTGTTTACCTATTCGTTTCATAGCTATCCTTTTTCTTTCCTTTTTGTTCATTTTACATAAATCTCCTTTTTGAATATAAATAAGAATTAAAATGCATGTTATGCACCTCCAAGTGTTATATTAAATAGAATATCCTTTCTCGTATATAAATAAAATTAAGGTTGTAAAGTAAGTACCCTCAAAAAGCGGAGAGAGGGGATGAATCCTTACAATTTCCTCATTTATGAGTTTATTTCAACCCAATGAATAAAATACCAAAACATAATAAAAATCAAAGTTAATAGTAGGAAGTAAATCTTCCAACTATGCATTTGATATTCAATTGGAGTCATTATGTATTGGTTGGTAGTTCATATTCCATGTGAAAATCTGCACTAGGTTTGATCTCCGTTTGATACTTAATAAGTATCGTTCTTGTTTTGTAAATCATATTTAACTTGTTAAGTTCAGCTTTCAATAACTCAATAGCACTCTTAATCTGCCCCCACTCTTCTATCAACTCATTATATTTTTCATCATTTGCTAATGCGCATTTTAACGCGTATTCTCGCGCCTTTTCGTTTGAATATACTAACTTATTCATCTGATCCTTTTCTCTGCTTATATGAACAAATATAGTACCTTTATGCGCCTCTAATTTAATACTATTTGTTTCTAATTGCATCTGTTTCGTTATTAACGTCTTTTCAACTTCAAATATCGCATTTGGTATGTTTTCGTATTCTTTCAAAAATTCTTTTTTCATCTTCTGCCTCCCTAAACTTTCTTTTGATTGTGTCTTTTGTCCATCCTGCCTTATGAACATCATTCATCCAAGCTGTCCATGTCATCTTCTTTTCCTTATTCTACTAGCTGTATTTCTTATTTTATTAAATTTATTCTCATATTTTAAATTTTCATTACAAACCCACAAATCATACTTTCTTAAACAGCTTTCACACTTTCCTATCCAGATTTCTTCTAGATTAACAAGATTTAATTTAATATTGTTGAGTTCTTTAACCATCTCGACTTCTTTTCCACATATACATCTAAGTGGTCTTGTCATTCTAAATCCTCCTCGTTGCCATCACAATCATCCATGTATCTTGGGCATTCCTTACATGAGTCTATACCTACTTTACAATCTTGTGCATCGTACCGACTAGTTCCCATCTTTCATCACCTCATCATATATCAACATATTATGAATGAATAAAGTTTTTGCTAAATCTCTATAAGTCTTCCCCCACGAATCAAGTAATTTTAATATTTCTTCATCACTTCTTTCATCTAATTTGTGTTTTTCCCAAAGATTTTCAGGGTGACTATCTTTACAAATAGTAATTGCTTGGTTCATTGCTTGTCCTAACATAATCTCTTTACGCTTCTTAGCATTTATCTTGTTCCAGTTTGGTTCTGCCATTTTAAAATATCTCCCTTAGTTCGTCCATCTTCTTGGACAGTTCCTTCACCTGCAAGTTCATCTGTTGCACGGAACTGTCTAAGTATTGTAACTGTTTGGTCAGTTTGATGAAGATTAACTTTGTCTCATCACTGAACTTTAACTCTATTTCTTTTTCCATTGTGCGTCCTCGATAGCGTTCTGAATCATTCTTTTGGTAATCCATTGCATTAATGGAAAGATACCTAAAGTGAAGATTCCAGTTATTACCATGACTGCAGTATATATATCTCTTTGGTTATCTTGCTTTTCTTTTTTGGATTTCATTCTTTTAACCTCCTATTCTTGTTTTCTAAAGTTTTTACTCTTTTAGCCAAATTAGTAATCCTTATTGTTAATTTTTTAATGTCTTTTTCATTCTCCTTTATAAGTTCATTTAACACAAAATTCTTTATTATCGTATTCTTTACTATTTTACTTAAATCTTTAAATTCATTACCTGAAGGATATTTGATTTCATTATTAGAGACCTCTAATTCATTAAGATAATGTCCTAACATATTTTTATTTTTACTCATTCTTTTAACCTCCCGTTTCTATTACTTACAACATCTGAAAGATTATTCTTAGCTTCTTTCATTTCTTGCTCTTTTAGATACTCTTCTTTTAACTTGTTATAATTATTCATAACAGCTATAATTGTCTCTTTAGATAATCCACTTAACATTGATACCATATTAGTATCAAACATATTAGTTTCACCTGAAATTCTTACTTCCTCGTAAGCTTCAAAATCTTCTATATCGACTTTCATTCTTTTACCTCCCCAATGAACTCTTCAAATGATTGTCCTTGTACTGTTTGTTTTGCTACATCAACAATAATATCTGTTCCACCATCACCTGCAGTTGATGAAATACCATATCCAGTTGAACCTTCAACATCATCTTTAACCATCTCACAAAAGATAATTCTAGTTAAATAAGATGGATCATTCCATCTTTCCTTTCGGCTAAGTGCCCTTTTCAATACATCATACAATTCAGAACCACCCCAATGGGTATATAAATAGACAATGTCTTCATTATACTTTACAATTATGTTTCCTCTATCTCCCATTTATGCCACCTCCTGTTCAAAACCTTTGTCCCACTTTCCGATGTTCAAGTGGATAAAAAAGTTTGTATCTGAATAATCGGTCATTGCATCACTTCTATCATAATGATATTTTTTAACTTCTTTCATTACTTCTTGAAAAAGCTCATGACCTTCTTTTGTTAAGAATACTCCATTACACCACTTTGATTCATCAAATTCATCATTAAATGAATATTGATTTAACTGATGTGACTTACTTTCATGTGATTGTTTAATTGTTTCTTTATTCCAATAATTTCTATTCATCAAATCTTGTAAAATTTCTTCAGATATTTCAGTAAACTTTCTAGTTACTCTAAGGTCTGTTTTCATCAATGTTATTGTTATAGAACTACCCATTGAAAAATATTCCATTGTTACTGAAAATTTTGTTTTAGGAAATCTTTTCTTAAATTCTTGTCTTAATCTTTTTGCTATTTCTTTTGTATCTAATCCAGTTAAGTTTTCTTTCATCTTTTTCTCCTAGGTTTTAATTCCTTAAAACCATAATATATATTATAACCTTTATCTTTATAAATCTTTTGGTGTTTCATTTATAAACTACTTAATCATTTATAAACAAATAAAAATAATAAAAAAGAAAAAAAGAGCAAATTAATGCTCTGATATAGTGTATGAATCCACTTCAAACTCGTCTAGAACGAATAAACACTCTAACTTCTCATCGTCTTCATCACCATCTTCAATATAGTATGCCTTAAACTCAACTACAACCTCGCCATCTCCGTCTTCAACGTCTGACCAGTCGTAGTCCCATTCGAAACCTGCTACATTTTCAAGAGATACATCATCCTCATCGTTAACATCTAAACCTAGATCATTAACTAAAAAGTCAAATACATCTTCAACAAAATCATTATCATCCATCTCTGACTCAATTTCGTCTCTTGCTTCATTTCTTGCGTCGTTTTCTTCAACTAAATCGTCTTCAACAGCATCCACGAAATCGACACAGAGCGTTTCGTTAACCTCTGGACATTCCACTACTGGACACTCTTCAACTTCTGGACACACTTCGCATTCAGCAGGAACTTCAACTTCAACTTCTACAGTTTCAGTAACCACTTCTGGTTGTTCCCATACATCATGTGCACCAACGCATAAAAATGCCAATGCAAACACAACTGCCAAAACACCGAAGAGTGTTTCGTAATTTTTTTTCATTTTATGTTTTCCTCCAGATATTTCTATCTTTTGTGTAAATATATAATATTCTCATAGTATTTAAATATTATTATTCACTAATTTATGTCTATTTCCACTTGATTGCCTCTTTTGTTACTACTCTTAGGATAAGGTTTACAACTGTACCAACCGTCAATAATCCTCCAATTGCTAACTGTCCTTGTACCGCTAACACAATACCAGCTAATAAACCTAGTCCATTAATCCAAATAGTCTTGGATTTCCATGCTTCCTTTAGTTTTGCTTTTACCATTTTCTCCTCCTTACCTCCTTTTGTAACGTATTCCATTACTATTCTTTCAAAATCGTTCATTTTATTTTACCTTAACAATCCATACAACTTCGTAGTACTTTGGATAGTTGCTTGTACTTCCAGTGTTGGCTGGTGGTGTTGCTTTCGGCGGACATGAAAATCCATCCCCCGAACCAGTGTTTAAACTGTGGTTGTGTGCTGAAGCACCACCAGTGCCTCCAGAAGCAGCATTACCTCTTAAGAACCTTTGAGTTGCAACACTACCATTTAAGTCTGGAAGTGTTTGTCCATCCAATGGACTTTCGCTATCATTATAAACTGCACCATCTGCCTCATGCCAAAACGCATTAAAATTATTAGCAGGGATATTAGTAAAGTCTTTCAAGTAAGCTTTAACTGTTCCAACTATTGCCTCATCATCTTGGTCAATATCAATATAAAATTCTGTAGTTGACTCTGCAAACCCTAATCTTACACCACTTCTAGTAGTTGACATTGCACCTGCTGCACCTAAATAGTATGTAGTGTTACCTGTAAGTCCTGCAGTAGTGTAAAGCCCTCTAGTAATTACATTAACATCATCACCAGAATTAACTGTTGCCAAAGCTATACCATTAGCTCTAATATCATTAGCTGTACCAGTATCTGAAATATATGCTTTTCCATCTGTAAGATGTATATATACTACATTTCCTGCTGTTAAATTTTCTCCTGCTTCTACTAGTAATAAGTTTCCACACTCTGAGTTTACATCAGTTGTATCAACTGTATCCGTTCCATCATTATCTGGTAATACCATTTTATTTCACCTTCATTATCCATACAACCTCATAGTAAGGTGGTAAGTTTGAAGCTCCACCAGTACTGCCAGCAGGTTGATACTGTCCTGAGCATCCGAAGGATGACCCTGTTGAAATACCGTGACTATGTGAATCAACTCCCCCTGTTCCACCCGACGCAGTATTACCTCTAAGGAATCTTTGATCTGCTCCTGCATCTGCATTAAGGTCTGGTATTGTCTGTCCATTGAGTGGACTTTCTGCGTCTGATAAGGCTTGACCTGCACATTCAACCCAGAATGCTGTCACATTGTTACTAGGTATTCCTGTAAAGTCTTTCAAATAAGCCTTGACTGTTCCAACCGCATCCTTATCGTCTTGTATAATATTTAAATATAATCTTGTTGTTGAGTAAGCATGACCTAACCTTACTCCACTTTGTGTTGTACTAATAGCACCAGCTGCACCCAAATAGTAATCTGCGTTAGCTGTTAATCCAGTAGTTTGATATAATCCTTTAGTTATTACATAGATATCGTTTCCTGTATTATCAGTATTAAAGGCTATTCCATCAGCTCTAATATCATCAGCAGTTCCTGTATCAGACTTATAACATTTACCATCAGATTGTTTAAGATAAATTACATTACCTGCAGTAATATTTTCTCCAGCTTCTACTGTTAAAATCTTACCTACTGAACTATTAAACTCACTAGCAAAAACAGTATCGTTATTTGCTTTTACATATTCTCCTTCATCTGCCATTTTATTTTACCTTCATCACCCATACTACATCATAGTATTCGGGTTCTATGCTTGAACTGTTTGTGTTTGGACTTGTAAGCCAAGATGTTGCTGCACCGAGATGACCAGGACCAGAAGCTCCTGAACTTGCACTATGACTATGACTCTGTGCACCACCAGTTCCACCAGAGGAAGTATTACCTCTAAGATAAGTTTCAGTACCAGCTGCATCGTTCAAGTCAGGTATAGTCTGTCCGTTCAATGGTGACTCTGCATCACTCAATGATTGTCCTGCACATGCTACCCAAAATGCTGTTAAGTTGTTTGCTGGTATGCCAGTAAAGTCTGGTAATGTTGCCTTAACTGTACCAATCATATCCATATCATCTTGTACTATCTCAATCCATAACTCAGTTGTACTTAATGCTGTACCAATCCTAACCCCACTTACTGTAGTAGAAACTGCTCCTGCAGCACCTAAATAATAATCTTCCTTATCAGTTAAACCCGTTGTATCATAAACACCACCAGTCCTAACATAAACAACTCCACCAATAGCTGCGTCCTGTTCAGCAATACCTGTAGCTCTAATATCATTAGCAGTTCCTGTATCACTAACATAAACTAATGAAGTTGTCAAGTGAATATATACTACATTACCTGCACTTATAGCTTCACCTGCTTCAGCTTCGACTAACCAACCCATCTTATAATTTCCGTCCGAAGCGTACCCAAAACTTCCTGGAGTTTTAGGCCACACATTTTCTGCTGCTACCATATTTATTCTATCCTATCCTTTACAATGAATACAAACTCATCTGTACTAGACTTACTTTCTGCAGTGAAAGTGTCCTCGTTTAACATAAGTTCTGTTCCATCATCGTTCCATATTGAAAACCCATCTATATCATAACCATTAGCATCTGTAGTTGCTAATGTACACCTAATCTCAACCTGATGATTAGTCTCATCTAATGATGGATAACTTGCGTCTATATCTTGAAAATAATCATCAGCACTTGCAACTTTCCAATCATCCATTAATAAGTCACCAGCACTCCATGTTGTACCTGCTGCATCTGCTTTGATACCAATATAACTATAATCACAGGCTGCAATAACTGGTGCACCTACTGTACTATCAGCAGTACCTGAATTAAAATATATATAGTTCCAACCTGTTGCCAAGTCTGCCTTATCTCTTGTATACTGATAATAGTTTGCATTGTCTGAACCAAACCTGATTGTTACACAATCTGTTGCATTCAGTTTAGCATACATGGTTGCATCTTTAATATATAACCAAATCCATAACTCCTTAGATGTAAAGTCTCGTGAAGTTGTGGTTTTATCTGTAGTTGCGTCAATTGCTGCGCCTGCATCTTTGGTTAAACTTAACGAATTTGAACCCTCTTTAAATGTTACTGCATCCAGAGTAGTTGACATTTCAGCATCGTCTGTCCAGTCTGCAGCTTCACAATCGTCCACCATCTCTGTATCTGAAATTGGTATTGGATTATCTAAGTCAGTACTACCTACATTAGGTGTACCATTGTCAGCCCCAACCTTAAACTGGTCAGGTGCATTATAATCTGGTGATGCTTTGTACGCCCTGTTTAACATTACCTTCTTACCATTATTAGTGATTATTGAACCGTTAGCCATTTTATTTTACCTCCGCAACTGTCCCGTTGCTACTCTCTATTTTTTTAATATTAACACCTTCTCCTTTATTAAGTTCATCAATAGTTTCATTAATCTTACCCAACAAAACTTTGATTTCGTTTACACCATAATTTTCTACCATTTTAAACCTCCATGAACAGCTGTATCGCTGGACTACTATTCTCACCAAAAGTTCCAGTAGTATTCTCCAACGTTGCTGGTGCACTTCCCGTTTCAGTTATCCTAAGCTTAACCCCTGTTGCATCACTATCAGTTAAAGCTGTTCTACTATCTAAAGTTAATGCTTGCCAGTTTGAACCACCATCAGCACTAATCTCGTAAGTTAAAGTTCCAGTAGGGTTATCAACTGATAATGTTGCCCAACTAAAGGTTGTACCCTTAAAAATGTAATTGCTGTACCATATATCGTTAGCTTCAAAATCAATTCTAGTGTTACGCATATTAAACTTTGCCTCTGAGTCACCAGTCAACCATGTGTCCATTATAAGTTCATCACCAGTTAAGGTATCACCCGCATTTTCAGTTATAACTCTAACCTCTAAGTAATCTAATACAGCCACATTAGGGGCACCAATAGTTCCAGCAGTCGCAAAGTCAAACCCTAACAAGTTCCATCCAACTATCAACTCTTGTGTTCCAAAAGGATTATCAAAATGGAAGTAGTTTGCATTATCGCTTCCAACTCTAATCTGTAGTCCATTACCTAAAGTACTAAATTTATTCATAACTGCACTGTCCCTAATCCTAATCCATAATCTGAAAGCCTTACCAGTCCCATCAAACGTTCCACCCAAAGTTTTTTCCCACACTGCTGATACACCACCTGCAGTCTTAAGCAAGTTAAGTGAGGTTTTACCTGTCTTGTAAGTGTTATAATTTAGTGATGGTGTTGCTGCGTTACCAGCTGTGTTCCATGCAATAGAGTCACAATCGTCTTGCACTGTCCAATCGCCCTCATCCACTGCATAATCATAATCGTAAAGATATTCTTTATATCTTTCTCCACCCTGGTGCACAAATTCCCAGCTATATGCACCCATATCTTGGTCTCCCCACTTTGCAGTGCCAACTAAACCATAAATTGGATGGTCAGCAATAAACTGGTCAGTGCCTGCTGCAGTTCTTTTCCTTACCTTAATATCTCTCCTCTTATAAGGTATAGTCCTGTCAAGGTCAACAATCTGGATAAGAACGTCTTGGTTCTTGCTAAACTCTTCTTCTAACCTTTTAATCTTGTCAAGGGTTAACCTATTATACTCAGCAATGGTCCACTCCTTATTACCCACAGAAATCTTGTCAAACTGGTGAGGCCATGTTCTAACCACTTTGTTAATTGGTAAAGTTCTATCCTCATCATTAGTAGAGTCAACCACCCTAACCATCTCACCTGCCCTATAATCATTATCAATCTCTGGCACATGAAGTTCAACTTTCACGAAAGGTGTTGAATATGTACTCAAGTATTTATCCCCTCTATTGATTGCATCCTCAACCGTCTTAATATCAGAAAAGTGTTTAGTAGTTGAAGCTTCACCATAAAGTGCAATACTAGCATTATTTTTCCTAATCACAGGGATTGGCCTTGGGTAAGAGTATCTAGTTTCAACGAAATCGTTTGCACCAGGCGTGTACTGTGAAGTGTTCCACACTATCAAATTGTTAATCTCATCAACATAATAATCGAATGTTGTTGTTGCACCCAACGCTCCACCTGTCCTAAGAGTGGTTGGTGGGTCAGCTGCGTCACAAAACACTTTGGTAGATATTGGTGATTGTGTTAACAATATAGAAGTTTGAGAATATCCTGCAGCAACACCAATCTGACCAGACTCGGTAGTTTCAACTTCCTGCTCTGCACCTTCAACTCTAATATTGTTACACAATTGTGAATTATCAAATGACCATTTTGGAACATTCTTAACATTATCCCCAACAATCAAATTGTTGGTATTAGTACTGTAACCTTGCGGTTCAATGTAAACATAATCATCATCATAATTGTAATAAATTTGGTACTCAAATATCTCTGCCAGTGTCATAACCCTTTCATAAATGTCTGTCTTTCTACACACAAACTTTTCAATCAACACTGTTGTCCCTGTGCTAACTACTGTAGCCCCAGAGTTAGTTGAAAGTTCACCATATTCGGTAACTAAAGTATCCATTAATTCAGAAGCAACTCCTGCCTCAGGGTCGATATCCTTATCAAAAGAAGTGTTAACAGATTTCCTAACTAAAGCAATCAACTTATCCTTACAAATAATTTCAACAAAAGGTTTATTCTTGTTAACAATATCAACATTACCACGGAACACATTATTTTCTTGTCCAGTAGTAGGACCTCTCTTAACTATAACTTCATCACCATTTTCAGGTGTCAAAGTATCATAAACTTGCCATGACATAGTAAGAGTCATCTCAGGAATCTCTTGACCGTAAGTGTCAGTGAAAGTCCACTTAAAACAACTTGATGTTACATCCACTCCTCCGATTGTTATGTAAGTTTGTATCTTTGCCATTATGTTGCAGTTCCTTCAGTTAGTCTTAACACATACATTGCTCTATTACTTGGTGGATCCCATGTTACATCAATACCACCAATCATAACTTGTATTGAACCTGCCCCTCCGTGACCATCACCCAACTCATCCGTATCAAATGCAACTGTACCTGTCTGTGCTCCATTTGCCAATGCCATTATAGCATCAACTTGAGTTTTAACTGCCGCAGTAGTTGCACCTGTGAATGTTCCACTAACAGATATGATAGTTTCAACGCCAAACAAGTCTAGTACAAATGTTTGGTCACTATCTTGCCCAGGCATTGCCAAAGGCATAATGTTTGCATTTTTTGAATAACTGATTGAACTTACATTTCCTAATGATAAAGAGTTTAAAGTTGGTGCTGCCATATTATATACCTATCCCGTAAGAGCTTCTTCCTGATAACTCTCGCTTTAATTGTTCTGATATTTTCATTGTAAGGTCGTTAACTAAAGTTGAACTGATTGAACTCGCATCCAAAGCACTAATGTTAACTGTAACATTAGTTCCTCCACCCATACCTTGGAATCCATTCTTGGATGCCATAATATCATCATTAGGGTCAAACTTGATTACCTTACCATCTGAAGTGATAAGTGCATCTCCAACATTTTCTTCATCACCACCACCTAAAGCACTTTTAATTGTGCTCCAAGTTGACCTAACTGTATCAAACCATCCAATGATTTTTTGGATTAAACCATCAACATAATCTACCAATGCTGCCCATGCAACTTTAATAGGGTCAATAATGTTAATTGTAAATGTGTCAGCTATAGTTTGCCATGCTGCCATTACAGGGTCGATAATGTGTTCAGTGAACCAATCCACAATAGTTTGCCATAATTCTTTTATGGGGTCAATTATGTTTTCCACGAACCATTCAACCACTTCAGCCCATAACTCCTTTACAGGTTCAACCACAGTCTCACCAAACCAATCCACGAAAGCTGTCCATAGTTCCATCAAAGGTTGTAAAATGTTTTCGTTAATCCATCCACCAATTGCTAAGAAAAGTTCTTTTGCCCAGTTGAAAGCTGACACTATCCAACCTGGTAGAGTTTCGAAAAAGAAAGTATTAAGTTTTTCACCAAGCCAAAGTATAGCTTCAGCAATAACTTCTTTTGCTTTATCATTAAAACCCATTATCCAATCGTTAACTACTTGAGGATTAATAGAGGCTATACCTAACAACTCCACCATCTTTTTTAATGTCTCTCCAAAGTTGCTTTCTTTAAACATATTCCATAACTGTAACCAAGCTATTAGCCCTTTCATTAATTGTAATAATACAGGTTTTAAGAACCAAACTATAACATCACTAAGAGGTTTAAAGAACATAACTAATATTGACATCATTTGTCCAATCATTGCTAATGGTGCCTGAAAAGCTTTTATTACTATGGCAATTATACCCAATGTTTTTAGTAAACCTTTAAGGCTTTGACCAAGGCTACGCATTGCACCACCCATTCCACCACCAGCTCCTCCGCCTCCACCAGCACCAAGTCCACCTGAAGGTGCTCCAGCTGTTCCGCCTAAGCCTCCAGCTGTATCAAGTACTAGTTTTGCTTTAATTGTTGGTTCTGCCATGTTTCTGGTTCATCTCCTGACATCGTACTTCGACTTCTTTTATCGTCGAGTCGAGGTAAAGTAAAGCATTGATTTCATCCATAGGGTAATCCTCGTACTTCATACTATTCCCGAAAGTTTTCAGGAAAGTATATTTTTCTAGTAGTACGTTGAACCGCATATCGTTATCTTGCCTACTTATTCCTACTGTCCATCCGTTCCTAACTCTCTTAGGACTGATACTATTTTTTATTTTTTTTTAAGGTCAACCTTTGGTTCAAGCATTTGCCGTAAACCATCGATTAACTTATCATACTCAACAACTGACAAGTTATCTAACGCAACCTTAACAGGGGTAATGCCCCATGGGTGTGAAGCTACACACATTGGTAATAGTTCAACCATCATTAAAGTTTGTTTGATTCCGTCAGCTGTCTCAGCTTTAATCATTGCTTTGTTCCTTGCTCCAGCAGTTGGCTTTCTCATTACCACTTCGCCTGCTTCTAATTGTATTGTTTTGTTTTCCATCTTGGTTTTCCCTCCGAGCTTCTTACTCTATGAAAATAATAAAAAAATTAGGCGACTGTATAATACCTAATTGGTACTTTATCTGCACCATCAGTTAATCCTGCAAGTCCAAACCCTGCCACTGTAACTTCTATTACTCCTCCATCTAAAGCAATTGGCTCACTCCATGATTCAAAGTAACAGTTTTCCAAGTCAATGTTAACTACCCTGTCACCAGATGAAGCACCTTCAGTAATATCTAGGCTTACCGCTTTTGCTGTTGAAGTTCCTGAAGTTGTTGGTGTTGTACCTGTAGCACCATCGAAAAATAGTCCCAATGCTTCAGTTCCACTTAATACACTTCCAGTGTCATCAAACTTTTTCCTGAAAGTAATACTAAAATCATACCTTCTCATACCAGTTGTTGGTTGTTGTAGTAACCTGCTACCCAAGTTTCTATAAGTTTGAATGTTGTTTGCAATGGTTAAACTGAATGCTGTACAATGAAAACTATCTGACCCAACTATTACATCCCCTTGTTGAAATACAAATACCTTTGTTGTTGGTGCTGTATAAGTAATAATACTAGCTGAAGAATTAACATTTCTTCCAATCCAATCACAGTTAGCTTTCAAAGTTTCACCCTGTGTTGCACTAATTGTTAAGTTGTTAATCACTACTCCGTCAACAGTAACTTCAAAATCGTTTGAGTCGCCTTCACTACCAAACTCTAAAGCTATAGTGGGAATATTAGCTGCATCGTAACCAATGTTGTCAGCTTCATCTAATTGGTAAGGGTTTGCTACAGCTCCTGCACCACTCCTTGTACCAATTGCATATTGCATAAAAGTAAAATCATCTACATCCCAATCGATTGTTCCTGTCACATCGAAAGGTCCAGTGAATGCTCCAGTTGCATTTCTACCTTCACCCATACCTTGTGTCTTAAAAAAGTTGTTTGTCATGTTAATTGAAACGCCTGTAACTCTACCAACCCTGTTACCTGCAGCAGGTGTTGCTCCTGTACCATAACCTGTTTCCTCATCATATACAACATAACTATCAAATCCTTTATAATATTCTATTGCCATTATTCTTCCTCCTTAGATTCCTTTTTCTTTACTTTCTTCTTAACAACTTTCTTTGTTCGTAAAGCAAGGTTCTCTTTGATTATTATATCTGCTTCCTCTTTATCAACAAGTACCATTGACTTGCCTTTTGGTTTAACCCACATTTTTGCCATTTTATAGTCCTTCTCCTGCATTGAATGCTCTAAATTGATACTCTAAAGTTTGTCTAAATATACCTAAATCTTCATCAAAGGGTATAGGGACATTAGAAACTTTTAAAGGATAGAATAAACCGTTTAATGTTTCATCGGTTCTCCAACTTCCTCTTATCGCTTTAACAACTTCTCTTGCGAGATATTGACAAGCTTTCTTACCTTCTAATTGTAAGATACTGGTTGATGTTACAGCTTGAGTATCATAGCTTGTAACATCTGCTGCACTAAAATTTAAATTTCCGGTTGAATAAGACCATTCAACTGTACCTGCAGCTAAGCTACCAGGTGCTGTAAAGTCTGAATCTGTATCTTGTACAGTAACTGTTCCAAAGGCAGACCCAGCATGTTTAATATTTGTAACTGTATTTGGTATATATTCATAAGTTAATCTATTTGAATTTACACTTGA
>TARA_R100000501_G_scaffold18468_1_pt1 | contig 25654 bp, 26 predicted proteins | sample TARA_R100000501 | Tara Oceans TARA_R100000501 (sample SAMEA2620120) | marine metagenome | biome: marine biome (ENVO:00000447); feature: mesopelagic zone (ENVO:00000213) & marine oxygen minimum zone (ENVO:01000065); material: "saline water (ENVO:00002010), including plankton... | reverse complement strand
TTTTCCCGGATAGGCGTTAACTTCTCCAGCCTTGCTGTTTCACAGGCCTCATCAAGTTGCTGTTGGGTCAACTGGCTGTCTTCAGCAAATACCTGACTTGTAAATGCACTCATCATTAGCGTCAATAGTATTGAAAAGTGTTTCATACGCTTATCCTTCGCTCAAAGGCTATGAATGGTTTTGACTTATGTTATTGCGTTTATATCGAGTCCGCTTACAGTGGAAAGGCATCTATTAAAATTTAAGGTTTCAATATAAATCTTAATCCCTGTCTGGGTCCTATTTTCTCTATGAAATAGTGTTGGTGAAAAAATACTTTTTCAACAGTTTCTGATCCAGCAACTCAATTAAGGAGATAACCATGCACGTTACTTCAGAAGCGGCTAAAAAAGCGATTGATGGCGCCCTCAAAAAAGCTGAATCAACTGACACCCGTATGTGTATTGCTGTAGTTGACTCCGGTGGCGCGTTGAAAGCATTCTATCGTATGGATGATGCCTGGGTTGGCAGTATTGATATTGCTATCAAAAAAGCCCGGACTGCAGTGTATTTTGGTATGCCCAGTGGTGAAATCGGTCAATTATCTCAACCGGGTCAGCCTTTATATGGCATCGAACATTCAAATGATGGCATGATTACCTTTCCCGGCGGTGTGCCAATCGTTGATGACGAAGGATTTATGTCGGGTGCGATTGGAGTAAGCGGTAGCTCGGTTGAAAATGATGACCTGGTTGCACGTGCAGGCGTTGAAACAATCGGCGTTTGCGATTTACCAGAACACCCATGGAGAACTTAAAAAAATAAATAATTAACAGGAGAGAGAACATGGGAAGTCAAAAGCTTTTAGGCATAATTTTAGTAGTTATCGGCATTATCTTGTTGGTATTTGGTTTTAATGCTTCTCAGTCATTAGGCGATCAAGTGACCGAAACATTCACCGGTCGTTTTACTGATGAAACCATGTGGTACATCATCGGTGGCGCGGTTGCGGTAGTCGTCGGTGGCTTTTTGGCTCTGGGTCGCAAATAAATCGATTCGTCTTATACGTTTGACCTCCAGACAACTAGTCAGAATCTAAATGTGTCGAACTGTTAAGATGTGATTCTAAATCGGCTAATTGAAAGAGCCCCCGTTATTGGGGGCTTTTTTATCCAAGTGAGAATCCACCATGACTGAGCAAACATTTATCAAAGGCAAAGACAGCGATCTGGAAACCAGTATCGCCACCATGCAGGCCAAACTAAAGTCGTTTGGTTTTGATATCGAAGAAGCATCCTGGCTTAACCCGGTCAGCAATGTTTATTCAGTCCATATCCGTGATAAAACCTGTCCTTTGATGTTTACCAATGGCAAAGGCAGCAGCGAAAAATCCTGCCTTGCCAGTGCGTTGGGTGAATATTTCGAACGGCTCAGCTGCAATTATTTCTTTGCCGACTTCTATCTGGGCGAACATCATAGCAATAGTGAATTTGTGCATTATCCCAACGAACGCTGGTTTGATATGGATGGTGATGAAATGCCTGAGGGCTTGATGGATGAAAGCCTGTGGAAATATTTTGATCCGGAAAATGAACTGACGCCAGATATGTTGTTTGACACCAATTCCGGCGATGGCGAACGCGGTATCTGTGCAGTGCCTTATCAGCGCCTTGGTGATGGCGAAGTTCGTTATATTCCAGTCAACCTTATCGGCAATATTTACGTCAGCAATGGTATGTCGGCCGGTAATACCCAGAATGAAGCCCGTGTTCAAGGCTTATCCGAAGTCTTTGAACGCTATGTGAAAAACAAAATTATTGCTGAAGGTATCTGTCTGCCCGAAGTACCGGATGAAGTATTAAACCGTTATCCAAAAATCCAACAGGCATTACAGGAACTGCGTGATCATGGCTATCACTTAAAAGTGGCCGATGCCTCTCTGGACGGTCAATTTCCGGTAATGTCCGTCACACTGATTAATCCTAAAGACGGGTCAGTATTTGCCTCGTTTGGGGCACATCCAAGTTTTGAAGTGGCGCTGGAACGGACTGTCACAGAGCTATTACAGGGACGCGGTCTGGATCAGCTGGATGTTTTCCACCCACCAACATTTGATCTCGATGAAGTCGCTTCCCCCGCCAATCTGGAAATGCACTTTATCGATTCCAGCGGTTATATCTCTAACGACTTTTTCCGTGAAACACCGGACTATGATTTCTTCGACTGGGATTATGATGATGCCACCGCTGATGAATTCAAATTCCTGACCGATAAAATCCATCAACTTGGATTTGATATCTACATTGCCGATTACAGTCACCTTGATGTTTACGCCTGCCGGATTCTGGTGCCGGGCATGTCGGATATTTATCCCGTTGATGAACTGGTGTGGGAAAACAATAACGAAGGCGCGTTATTCCGCGAGGATTTCCTGACTCTGAAAGATGGTGACCCGGAACAATGGCAGGATATTCTGGATCGCCTGGATGAAGGCGGTTATAACGATCAAACTCCCGTCGCACCGTTTATCGGGCTGGCCGCAGATCCCGGCACTTTATGGGCAGATATTCGTCTTGGCGAACTCAAAGCCATGCTCTATCTGGCATTGGAAGATGAAGAAGCAATTGACTGGATTGACTGGTGTCTGGCTTTGGATCAGGGCAGCGAGCAGAATATTTTATTTTACCGTTGTCTGAAAGCACTGCTGGAAATCAAATGGGATGATGAACGTGATTACGCTGAATACACCAAAGGCCTGGCATTAATGTATGGTCAGCAAAATGTCGATGATGGCATTCAAATCGTCGAAGGTGAAAAACTATTCCACAATCTGCATTGCCCCGGCCTCAGCCTGGAAGGGTTTGAACGACATAATGCGTTATTGGCAGGCTATGAAAAACTCCAGCAAGCCAAACGGTCAAATTGGAAATAGAGAAAAATCTTTAAAATGGCAGGGCTGCTTTTAAGCAGCCCACAAGTCCAAATTAGTCTTTAATCTCAATCCTCTGCATTGCCTGATCCGCCAGCGATAAACCTGCGCCTTCATAGACTTCAAATACTTCATCAGCACCGAGATTCTTCAGACGCTCAACTTCATCGGGATATTCCACAATGGCTGCAACATGGCCTTTAAAGTCACGTCCTCTCAGTTGTTTAAGCGCATACACATTACCGGCATGATGCGGCATGGCCAGTACCACCAGTTGTATCTGATCGCTCATCAGCAATTTATTCCAAAAGTCGGAGTCAACAGCATCGCCTTCCACGATCCTGAATCGCTCATTTAAACGACTGATTTTATTTTGATCATTATCAACACCGAGTACTTTTAAGCCGTATTTTTGCTGCAAACGCTGATACGCCCCACGACCGATCTTACCCATTCCCAAAATAACTACCTGAGTTGAATTCAATTCAATTGGTTTATCATGCAAATGTAACTGGTCTGTCGGCACCTCTGTTAATCGGCACTTGCTTAGCTGATATATCCGCTCGTTGTAGTTGTTCAAAATGGCTGACACTACAAAGCTCGTGGCAACAGATAAAGAAAGTATCACCATCCAATCATTGCTGAGCCAGCCCTCAGACATCGCCAATGCAGCCACAATCAGACCAAATTCCGAATAATTGGTCAGGGTGAGTGAGGTTAACACCGAGGTACGGATACGCAACCTGAACCGTGGGAACATGAGCACAAACAACAAGGTTTTCAACGGCAACAGCACTAATAACAGCAACGCCAGCCCAACATGCTCCCAACTGGGTAAAGCGGTCAGACCAATCGATAGAAAAAAGCCGACCAGAAACAACTCTTTAATATTGAATAAAGAACGCGCCAGATTGGCTGATGTTTTATGCGGTGCCAGCAAAACACCCATAATCAATGCACCCAAATCACCTTTTAAGCCCACCATTTCAAACAGCTTATAACCTACCACCAGTGCCAGCACAAAGCCGAACAATACCTGCATTTCGCCATGTCCAAGGCGATCCAGTAATTGTCTTAAAAAAGGGGCAGCCGGAATCAGTAAAAACAGACCTAAAGCCCAAACTGACGGCATCGTGCCCGTAGTGGCAGAGAGAAAAATCACTGCAAAAATATCCTGCATGATCAGAATACCAATCGCTACGCGGCCATAAAACGATTGGGTTTCACTGCGCTCTTCGAGGACTTTAACGGCAAACACCGTACTGGAAAATGACAAGGCAAAGGCCAGAATCACTATCGCTGTCCAGTCGGTAGATTGCATCAGCAAAATACCACCGAACTTGAGTAAGCCGAGGATTCCTACAAATAACAGACTTGAGAGGGTGATATGTAAGCTTGCCACTCCCCATACTTCAGATTGCAATAAGGTGCGAATATTGAGCTTAAGTCCAATGGTAAACAATAATAAGGTCACACCAAGACTGGCGATGGCCTCAAGCGTTGGTGTTAGCTCATAACCCGAATAGTTGAGTAAAAAACCGGCGGTAAGAAATCCTGCCAGTGGTGGCAGGCGTAAAATCATCGCCAGCAATCCACCTGCAAAAGCATAAATAAAATAAGCCGGTTCCACGATATGACTCCCCGTCTGCTGGCTGATTTAAAGCCAATCGTTATATCGAATAAAGGTTAATCATACCGCACAAAATATCAGGGCCTATTGATCTTATTCGTTTCGTCCGTTCTGACAGGTTAAGGTGCGTTAATCCAGAAAATTGTGAATAGTTTTATTTACCTTCCCACATAACATCGGCATTGGCATCAATTGCTGCGTTTAACAGATTAATTAACGGTAATGCTCTTTGTGACAGGCCCGGTTTAAATTCACCATCTTGAGGATCCTGCTCAGCTGCTTTACTGGAATCAACCGCTGTTTGCAGTTTTGATAAAGCCGATGGTAAGTCCTGCGGCTGAAAGGCGCCTGGAATGGTGCCGCTATGCCCCATAATCTTCAACATATCTTTGGCCACATCACCAAACATGGTGATATCGGCATAAGCCTTGGTGCTAAACGTTACGATCATTCTAGTTCTCCATTAAAAGTTTATTGAGCTGTAAATAACCACGTCACGGTCAGTACATTCAGCGCTAAAGTATCGGAAAAGTTTTTGCGGTTTATCAACGACGCTTAAGCAAAACAGGGTATATCAAGCGAGGGAAAATGGACGCAAGAAATGCGGAGGCAAATACATCACTTCATTGTGTTAACCATAGAGCAAAATGAGGCTGATTGCTATCTAACCTCTTTCATACCAAACCCGACAGAACGATTCGATCTGCCGGATTTGTTAATGACGAATAGCCGTGATTATCTCGGCTCAACCGTAGTTTCGTATTCCGGACTTACCAACCGTGGGTCACCTTCATCCAGACACAGGAAAGTTACATCATAAAAATATTTCACCTTTTGCCGTTTCAGGGTTTTAGTGACCAGTAGCTCTTTTCCCTGACTGACGCAATACTCACCAGCTTGTTCAAGAACAGAAGCTTTTGCCGTGGAGGCATTCAGATGGTCAGCTGAAACCGTATAGGTATCAGGGCCAACTTTTTTAACACCGGAAGTTTTCACCGCACAGCCGGTGAGGACTAATGCAGCTGACAGACTTACCACTAATGCCAGTATTTTCATTTTGTTGTCTCCAATTAATAAACCCTAGTACCAACCAATTATCCGCTGTTATGCGATCTTGCCGACAATAATTTTGGTTAAAGGGACTTGTAATACTCATTACTGGTAAAACTCGACAAAAAAATCGACATGCCCAATCGGTTTTACCTGATGCAAAACAGCGGGCTCCACCACACCATATTTATCTGAATCCAACAGGATTTCTTCGAATGGATCCTGAATGGTATAAAGCAATTTTCCACTTACAACCACAATCTTTCCCCATACGCCCTCCTTGGTTTGGTGATTGTTCAGTAAACCGGTGGGGATAGAGCTCTCATCAAATTCCGGCGTGCGTTTATATGCAACAACATTGTCTGGTAGCGATTTCATCATCTTTACCTCTTAAATAGAACCGGAGCATGCAGAAATCTGCAAATTCATATATAAAATCGTCGATTCTCGACTATATATAACATTCAATTATGTCGTTTTGCATTTCCCCCACGACCAGCTTATGTAGCCTCTTGCGAGTAGGATAAAACTTCGGCCACCCGATGACGTAAATCCGGTAATAACGTTTGTTCAAACCATGGATTGTTTTTCAACCAGCGATTATTGCGCGGACTTGGATGTGGCAAAGGCACAACGTGTGGCCATAGTTCATGCCATGCTAAGACTTTTTCGGTGAGTGAGGCTTTATTATCAGCAAAATGATAAGCCTGAGCATATTGGCCAACCACCAAGGTCAATTGAATATTTTCCAATTTGGACAGCAAGTCGTCACGCCACGTCGGAGCACATTCCGGTCGGGGTGGTAAATCACCTGACTTACCTGTCCCCGGATAGCAAAATCCCATGGGCAGAATAGCAACCTGCTGTTCGTCATAGAAAACATCGCGAGATATGCCAAGCCAGGCTCGCAATCTATCACCGCTGGCATCATCAAACGGAATTCCGCTTTCATGTACTTTTCGGCCTGGGGCCTGCCCGGCAATCAGAATTCGTGCAGCAGGATGAAATTGCAAAACGGGTCGTGGCTCAACCGGCAACTTCTCAGCACAAATCCGACAACCATGAACCTCATTCAGCAATGCAAACGCATCATCTTCTTGGCAATTGGCAGATTTTTTCAAAACGAATAATCCCGGAGCCAGTGAACGTTAAACAGAATAATTACAACTCACCCCGATCAATATGTAGTTCGCCATCAACTACTTTATGGTTGAGGATCAATCCCTCAGCAATCTCTTCAAATTTATATTGATGCTCCAGAAACACGGTTTCAGCATCCATCTCATCATCCGGGTCAGCCAACTCATCAAGGGCCGCTGTAGAAACAATACATGCCACCGTCTGATTATTGACTATGGCATAAAACGTCACATCTTGATCATTAACCAAATATTCACCGGTAAAGTCGATATCCATAACATCTCCTTTTGGTTGCTCAGGCTTTAGCTTAATAAGCGAAACAAAGTAAGTTGTGGATTTATACTGACAAGTTATCGTCGGTAAATCAATTTTACGGATCTTAATTTAAGCATTGCATTCCCATGATTTTATTTGGATTCGTTGGTCTTTAATTACTGTTAATTATTATTACAATGCTTACTAAAGAGTACCAGCTGATGCTTATAATGCTTGTCAGTCATTAATCAGGAATTATTTTAATGTACCAACTGAGTGATTTTCTCGGCGCAGTCAGCCAGGACCTTTTTGCTCTCGGTATTGCTCTAGCTCTGGGTGCCTTAATCGGATTACAACGTGGTTGGCTCGCCCGTGATAAAGCAGCAGGACAACGCGTTGCAGGAATTCGCACGCACGCGCTCCTTGGTTTGCTTGGTGGCCTGTCAGTTCAACTCGGCCGCGAATTGGGTAACTGGGTACCTGCAATATTGTTGGTTATGGTTGCATTGGCCGGACTTGCCGGGTTTTTGATGCAAAACCGGCAGCAGCAAGATTTCAGTATTACCAGTTGGGTGGGTCAGGTACTGACATTTTGCTTTGGTGCGCTGGTAGTTGCCGGACAACCTGTGATCGCAGCTGCCGCTGCAGTTGTGACTGCAACGATTCTAGATAACAAAGAATCTATTCATCGTTTTCTGAAAACATTGGAAGCCAATGAACTGGACGCAGGACTGAAACTTCTGCTGATTTCCGTGGTGGTGCTGCCGTTATTGCCAAACGAAGGGTTTGGGCCGGGCGATGTACTCAATCCTAGAGAAATCTGGTGGATGGTGGTGCTCATCGCTGCAATTGGTTTCATCGGTTATTTTGCTATGCGTTTCGGTGGTTCGACACGCGGTATCATGTTTACCAGCCTGTTTGCAGGTCTCAGCTCATCAACTGCGCTAACTTTACATTTTTCACGCCTTTCAAGACAGTCAAACTCACGTCAGCTAAGCCCGCTCCTGGCCGCAGGAATCCTCATTGCATGCGGCACTATGTTCCCACGCATTCTGCTTTATGCTGCACTGATTTATCCACCGTTGCTGAAAGAGTTGCTGATACCTGTCATCGTAATGGGAGGCCTTCTTTATGGCTCAGCTGCACTGATATGGTGGCAACACTCCGGCTCAGTTAACGTAAGTCAGCCTCAAGGGCAGAATCCACTGGAACTACGCTCTGCTCTGCTTTTTGGTTTATTACTGGTAGTGATTTTATTGCTCGGCGAATGGTTGAAAAATGTGATGGGTGATGCAGGAGTCTTTCTACTGGCTGCTATTTCCGGACTGACAGATGTGGATGCTATTACCTTATCCCTGACCCGCATGGCACGTGAGGATTTAATGGCGGCTACTGCAGTGTTAGCAATTATTATCGCCGCTATGGTTAACAATCTTTTCAAAGCAAGTCTGGCTCTTGGCATCGGAACCGTTGGATTGGGCACACGTGTACTGATACCGATGTTACTATCATTATCCTCCGGTTTAGCGGTGGTTTTTTTAAGGATGTAAATTTGCCTGCGTTTTCAACTTACAGCTGATCAAAATTCTTCTTTAATTTTTTTGGCAATACGCTTTACCAATATCCCTTAGAAAAATTGCTCTACACTCTTTCCGAAAGCCCGCGGAGTGCTGAAAGATAAGGCGTCAAGAGAAAGCCTAGTCTGATTTACTCACTTTGATTGGTGTTTGAAAATGTAAGTCCATTTAAAAAAAGCCGATTTAGTTTGCTTTTGCAGAGAGGAACTTAAAAAGTGCTGATACCGGTGGCTTCCATAATGCGATAAAGCATACGCGGCCAGATTCGTTCATCGGCATACTGGGTATAACCTACGCTGTAATTTCGCTGATTCCTGTTATTCCAGCGCTCTTCAAACCAATCCTGGCCACGCTGCAAAGGTTCAGCCCCAGCAGATCCACGCAGAACCACACTGGTTTCAAGATTTAGGTTATGCAGATTGCGACGGGTTAAATTGGTTGAGCCAAGCATCATTGCATTTTGGTCATCACCCCCTCGATGCATCAGCCACTTTGCGTGACATTGCTCGCCATGCGTATTGCACCAGCGCACGGTAATGCCCGCTTCTACTAGTTCATGGGCCACAGGACGATTAGGTACACCATTTTTCTTCCGACCAAATGCATCTTTATTGGGATCCAGCAAAATCCTCATGCTCACGCCGCGCTCTGCCGCCCGCTTGAGTGCGTTTACTATGTCTCGGTCAGAAAGATAGAACATCGCCATATCCAATTTATCACCAGGCCCGGCTCCATCAATCATATCGATTGAGGCTCGCTCAACAGAGCGTTCGGTGACCACCTGAACGGTAAGACCGTTACTGCTTGCCTCTGATATCTGTGCTACTTCAGGTATTGGAACGGAGGCATCCGAAAATTCCAGTACCGCTGCTTCGCTGTCAAACAAATCCCAGGCTGCGGCCCCATTAAAGCGCAACGCCACATTACCGTGAGCACTACTACCATCATGAGGATTGGCAGAAGTAATCAATGCTGAAAGTTGCGTCCCATCATCGGCAATGATCAGTTTGCGATGATTGGCTTTGAAGTTGAGCATGGCAAGGTAACTCCGCAGCGAAACCCGTCCCTCCCCAAAAGGATTGGGTAACAGTTCCCCTTCATCATTGCCAAAAGGCTGAATAAACAGACGCCAGAAGGCAGAATATGCCGGGTTGCTATCCCTTAAGCGAGTCAAATCGGTCAATGTGACAGAAATACCTGCCGCTTCAAGTTGAGCAAAATGTGGCGAAGGGCGTCCACCATAAAGAGTATTCAGTGGATCGGAAATAACCTGTATATCAAGCGTCGGGTAGCGCCTTTTCTGGGCAATCAGAGCATCTGTCAGTTCGTCAGAGAGAGGGCGGTGTGTCTCCGACAGCTGGCCCTGAAAATCGTTGAATAAAAACATATCCACCAGCACAAATCGACGGGCACCGGCAATCATCTCAAAAATGGCATCGAATATCTGTTGATCGGTATGGCGTTCACCATCCGTGCTGGTAAACGTTCTGTCCGCCAAAAACTGCACATCGGTAGCAGAGCGCTCGGAGGCAAAAATATCCAACCCGGGAGGTAGCGGTTTGTAGACGTGATAAAAGCCCATACCAACCAACACAACAATCAACAATGTCAGCAGCCATAATCCCAAATGCCGACGTTGAGTAGGTTTGTCAGCAATAAACAATTTCATTTAGCAACGCTCCCTTTAGCTTGGCCTATCTATCTATATCAAATCCATCTGAACTGCGTCGCTCATGACGCCTGTTTTGTTGAGAAAGAATACTTGATGACTGTAGTGCTGTTCAAAAATCACATTCGTTATTTCAATGGTTGAAAGAGTCATTACAAAAAAATTTTAGCCAAATCAACTCCTGATCATCCTTTGGTAACGAGCTTTAACGATACTCGATAGAAAAATTCACTTACACTCTATCTGAGAGCGCGCAGGATGTTGACGACAAAGTTATTTCAATTGTGTCTTATCATCACGGGTTTCGTTTTTTTATCAGGATTTCATGCGTCAGGAGTAGCAGTGGTCAAAAAAGTACCGGAAAGCATCGAAGAAAATAGCGATTTTCTGAGCGATCCCTTTCTTCAACTGCCCACGGCAGATTCAGTCAATGTGGTCTGGTTTACCAACTTTGCCGGGCAAAGCCATCAACTGCACTATGGTGATGGACTGATTGCTGATGCCACAACCACCAAGATGACCAGCATGTTTGAGGATGCAGATTCATCCCAACCCGGTAGGGATTATCAAACTCTTACACTGAGAAAGGTCTACCGCCATGAAGCGACAGCATCGTCACTCAGGGCCGGTGTGCGGCTGAATTATCAGGTGAAAAGCATAACCGATGAGGGACAGGTTCTTCTCAGTGACAGCTATAGCCTAACGACGTTGCCAGAAAAAAATACGCCACTGAAAATTCTACTTACCTCGGATCTACAATCAAAAACCAACTCTCCGGCCAACTATCAGAAAGTGGTGGAAACCATCGGTCTGCCCGATGCGGTTTTCTTTGCCGGTGATCTGGTCAATATCCCCGATCGTGCATCGGAATGGTTTGATCAACTCGAAGACGGTGCACCACCCTTTTTCCCGACGCTGCAGGGACGCTATCAACAACTCAAACCCGACGCGGTCTACAACGGCGGTGAAATTTTGCAACATGTCCCACTATTTGCTGCTATCGGTAATCATGAAGTGATGGGGCGTTTTCTCCCTCAGCAATCTGATCACCGAATGAACAATAGCTTTAATGATCCTCAACCGCGCTGGTATGCCGAAATCGCTTATGAGCAGCTTAAAGAGCAAATCAATCCCGACAATGATCCTCAACGCAAAGCACAATGGATTCAGGATAATTCGCATAATCAGCAAACTTATCTGGATGTTTTTACCTTTCCGGACGACAGTCCCGGTGGTAAAGAATATTACGCCATGGCGTTTGGGGACGTTTTTCTGATTTCGATGAATGTTTCACGGATCTGGCGATCATGGAATGTAAGCGGTCAGCATCGCAGCAAGTTTGTAGAAGCCTTTTCCGAGTTGCAAACTCCTGATGCATGGGGCTTTGGCGAATTTATGTTCGAGCGTTTTGATACCCAGTCAGAGCAATACCAATGGCTTGAAAGTGTGTTGCATTCTGATGCATTTAAAGAGGCAAAATACAAAGTGGTACTCGCTCATCAAGGGGTATTTGGACTGGGCGATAATGTTGTACCGGTGCTGGCAAATCCACTGATGCAACTGGTAGAAACAGATGAAAACAATATCGAAATACTGACCGAGCTAACTTTTCCCATCAGCCCGCAAGATTGGCAAAACACCGTATTGCCTAAGCTGCCCAACATCCGTGAAATACGTTATCAATATCTACTTAAAGACGATATTTGGCTTAGAGATATTGAACCATTATTGCTTAAACACCAGGTTGATCTGGTGCAAATCGGTCACTCACATCTATGGAACCGCACAAAAGTCGGCAATATGCATTATCTGGAAACCTCCAATGTCGGGAATACACTAGGGGCTTATTACAATGATCCAACCGGCACATATCAACAAAACAATCGCAACAGCAAAGCCAACTTCTGGATAGAGTTGAATTCAGAAAACTCACGTTGGGATCCGGCGAATTACGCTGCCAATGGCGATCCTCATGGACGACAGATGATCCAACCCAGCCTTTTCAGTCCGATGCATCTGCTGGACAAAACCTTTACGGATTTACCCTTTGTCTCAAGTAATCAACTGACCACGTTTTCGATTCTGGATACTGGAACAGCAACGGTAAAAAGCTATGTTTTCGATACCGCTGATCCTACATCTGAAGTGCAGTTATTTGATGAATTTTCAATAGGCAATTAGCTTAGGCATTTCCCAAACACCCTCGTACCTCAATACATCTTTCTGACTCATAACGATAAGCAAATCGTGGATTTGCTATGTATTTGAGCGCATCAGGATATATCAGCGCTCTAAAATATATGGATTTACATATATATGTAATAATACATATGTATCTTCCCAGTACATGCTAAACGTTAGCTGAACCAGATAAACAGCATGAACCTATTGATGTTAAAGGGAAATACAATGAATCGTTTGATTACATCCATTATCTATTTTGCAGTTACGCTAGTGTCATTAAGCCTTACCGCCTGTGACTCCAACAATGATCCCGCTGAAATATCAGAGATTAATGACAACCGTTCTGAAATAATCATTGCAGGCTCGACCTTCGCCTCCCCATTCTTTGAAAAAGTGTTGCAGACCTATGAGCAGGGCACAAAGTTTAGCTACCATTCGATAGGCAGTGGTGCAGGTATTGAGCAGTTTATAACGGGTGATGCAGATATCGGGACAACCGATGCGCCAATTAATGAAAAGGAAGCAGCTCGCTTAAATGAGAATTTTGAAGAAATCGTCGTCACCTCCGGCATGATCAGTATTGCTTATAACGTAGAGGGTCTGACTGACACACTCAAACTTCCAAGAGATGTGTATACAGATATCTTTCTTGGTGAAATCACCCGCTGGAATGATCCACGAATACTTGAAGTAAACCCTGATATCAATTTACCTGACAGTGCTATACAGGTCATTGCACGCTCCGATAGCAGTGGTACAACCTTTGCGTTTACCAATCATCTGTCGACGGTTAGCCCAGCCTGGAAAACAACATTTGGAGCAACAAAAAAACTGGACTGGCCCGGAAAAACAATGGAAGCAAAAGGTAACGAAGGAGTCTCCCAACGCCTGGCAATTACCAATAATAGCATCGGCTACGTTGAATTCGGCTTTGCTCAGCGCCTTGGCTTAAAAGTCGCAAGTCTGGAAAACAAAAGCGGAAAATTTGTTCTGCCCAATAACGAGACGGGCGACATAGGACTTGTCGATGAATTTTATTCAGAAGCAGAGCAAGTCGTTTCATCCATTGCTGATCCTGAGGGAGAATCGGCCTACCCAATCGTCGCATATACCTGGGCATTAATACGGAAAAAATATGAAACCCCTGGCATCGGCAGTGAAGTAAGAGATTTTATAAAATGGACGCTGAATGAAGGCCAATCATTAGCAGCTCCATTGCATTACCTTCCTTTATCGAAAGAGATTATTCAGGCAGAACAGGAAAAGTTGGGGCTGTATACTATCCAGTGAACCAAAGAGTCAGAAGCAAATATCAATTTTCTCTGGCTCTTTGGAGCTTTCATCCAGCATATTAGCGCTGGCTTATGCCAGCTCGACCAATAACACTTTGTCCCCTCTCTTATCTCCCGATATGAATTTTTCTTCATATGAACAGAACAGTTAAATCATGCTGGTTTTGTTAAGCTGTAATGACTTAATCCCCTCTTTCAACGAGTAACGATTTTAATGGCAAGCAATTTCAACGCTGAGCGTCTCATGCATGACCTAAAACAAGAGGCTCCACTGTTAGATGCTTTGATCGACATCATCGAACAGCTAAGAGAGACCGATCCAGAAAACGCATCAAAGCGACTGGATGACATTATGGAGATGATCGAAGCGAATCCAGAACTGAGAGCAGAATTTGGTCAGCAGTTTCATAGCTGGCTAATTGAATTAAACCTGTATCCGGCTTTGGTGAGTTTAGGAATTTTTGCCCGGCGTGGTGTATTTAATGAGTTCATGACCCGTCTTTATGACAAAGTTAATCCGCCCCCCATTGATCGCGAAAGCTCAAGAGGGGTGTTAACACTCCTGTTTCACCGACAATCAGATAAAAAATGGCTAAACACTATTACCAACGATCAATGGCTGCGTCTGTATCAAATCCTTGTTGATCACACGACACCTGAGACATTGAATACCGCCGTCAAACATTTCCGCCAACAATGTCTTTATGCAGTTGAAATGCTGGGTATCTGGGTTGCAGCCGAAGAACTTGAACCTGAATTGATTCGAATGGATCGGCGACTGATCGATATTGACTCTGCCTTTATTGGTCTGCAACGTGAACTGCGCCTGTTTACACAAACGGAGTTCGACCGTATTCAGGAACCTGAACTTCCGGCCTATGATCCCGAACATATTTGGGTAATGCTGGATCAATGTCGCGAACAGGTCTCACGCTTGAGACGCAAAGGCGCCGGGGCAGCAGGATCCTCAGTCTCGGTGGCACATTTGCTAGAACGTCTTGAACAGACGCTAGGGCGTATTGAACAAATTATGTCCATTTTAACCACCACAGAAACAATAGAAGTAGAACGTAAAAGTCTGGCGCTCTGGCAATCATTGATTGTTTCAGCCATTGACAAGAACAGCCTCTACGCCTTGATGCGCAACAGTCTTGCCATGCTCTCCCGCAGTATTACTGAGAACAAAAGTGATCATGGCGAACATTACATCAGCCGTGGTAAAAGCTCCTTTTATGCGCTTTTCCGATCAGCGGCCGGTGCGGGTTTTATTATTGCATTAATGGCTTTGTTAAAAATCAGTATCGTGAACATGGGCTTCAGTCCATTAAAAGAAACAGTACTCACCAGCCTGAACTATGGTCTAGGGTTTGTCCTTATCCATCTTTTACATTTCACCATTGCCACCAAACAACCTGCAATGACAGCAGCCAGTTTTGCCAGTGAAGTAGAACAAGGTGAAAACGGACGTGCTGCTCATCGCAAATTAGCCAGCTTATTAATTGATGTTAATCGGTCTCAGTGGGCAGCCGTTTGGGGCAATCTTTCAACAGCCATTTTGCTGGCGGCAGTGATTGCATTCAGTTTCTTTATGTTCACCGATAGTCCTTTACTAGATGCCTCGACTGTCAGCTACCAGCTGCATGCAATTGCCCCCTTCGAGGGTCTCGCCCTGTTTTATGCTGCAATTGCAGGTGTGTGGTTGTTTTGCTCAGGGATTATTGCCGGATATTTTGATAATCGAGCGGATTATCTCGAGTTAGAAATGCGCCTTCAGCAACATCGATTATTACAATGGTTAAAAGAAGAACGCCGGGATAAATTCGCAAAGTATATGCACGAAAATTACGGCTCGCTAGCTGGTAATTTCTTTTTTGGGGTATTGCTGGGGACGACGGGCTATATAGGCTATTTGCTGGACTTGCCACTGGATATACGTCATGTGGCTTTTTCATCTGCCAATTTAGGCTACAGCGCTTTGAGCACCCAGATGAACTTAATGGAATTTTTAATCCATTTGTTTTACGTATTATTGATAGGTTTTGTTAATCTCTGGGTCAGCTTTTCACTCGCCTTGATGGTCGCATTACGTTCCCGCGGCACACAAATAAGTCGTTTTCCAGTCTTGCTAAGCAGCCTATGGGAACAGATTAAGGAAAAACCGCTGCGTTTATTTTTTCCGGTCACCACGGTTCAACAAGCATTAAAAGAAGATAAGAAAAATAAGTCCTGAACTCTTTGCAAATTCAAATCTGCTGTACCTTAAATTCATCGAGATAAACGTTCTCATCGGCTGTATCTTTCAGATAAGCTTACGGCTACCCCGAACGCGAAAGCCTCAAGTAGAAAGTCTAACTGACCCAACGCCTGGCAATTACCATCAATAGTTTCGGCTAAGTTGAATTCAACTTTACTCAGCGCCTTGGCTTAAAGGTCGCAAATCTGGAAAAGAAAAAGCGGAGAAATGGCCTACCAATCGTCGCATATACCTGGGCATTAATACGGAAAAAGTATCAAAAACCCAGCATCGGCACTGAAATAAGAGATTTTATAAAATGGACGCTGAATGAAGGCCAATCATTAGCAGCACCATTGCATTACCTTCCTTTATCGCCAGAAATTATTCGGGCAGAACAGGATAAATTGCGGCTGTATGCTTTTACTCCATTATCTTTTTGGCTTTGCACGCTTTAATTAGCTTCCGTTCACTTGCATTGCCTTGTTATATGTCACATTCAATTTCGCTTTGGAGTTTTTCAAGCTCATCAAGAATACGTAGAAATTTGGTGCCGAACTCAGTGACTTTATATTCAACCCGTGGTGGCGTCTCGTTGTAGTTTACACGCTCCAAAATACCAAATTCCGCATTCTTTCTCAGGCATTCATTGAGCACTTTGGTGGTTAAGCCTTCAACGTTACGAACCATTGCACCAGGCCGGTTGATGCCATTTGCCAGAAGTTGATAAACCGTCAGAGACCACTTGCAACCGTAAATGGTCTCAACCATACGGGCACTTTTCTCGGGGGCTGATTTCCTCAAAAATATTTTTCCCTTTGCTTTCATCAAGATGTACCAAAAAGTACCTACCGCACCAATTTGTGCCTAATTTTCAATAGTCTACGAATTTCATAACCTATGTCCACACCTTAATATTTACCTGTGGAGGTAATCAGATGGAAAACATGACCAGCCCTTTGGCTTTGATCGTAGGCGGTTCCAGCGGAATGGGTTTAGCGACGGCAAAGCAGTTGCTCAAACGCGGCACTCATACGCTAATTATTGGCAGCTCATCCTCGAAATTGGAAGCGGCCAAGAATGATCTCTTTGGACTGGGACACATTCAAACCCTTCAGGCAAACCTGTATGAAGCCAGCGACGTACAACGCGTTATTGATTTTGTGGCAAATCATGACCGACATATTCAATATTTTGTAAATGCGGCGGGCAAGTTCAAACCAACATCCTTCCTAGAACATGAGGGCAAGGATTACGACGCTTACATGGACTTGAACCGTGCGACATTCTTCATCTCTCAAGCTGTCGCCAAAAACATGGCCGTAAATGGTGGAGGTTCTATTGTGCATGTTGGTTCAATGTGGGCAAAACAAGCCATCAAAGCCACACCGTCATCGGCATATTCCATGGCTAAAGCCGGTTTACATGCGTTAACGCAGCATATGGCGATGGAACTGGCCGATAAGAATATCCGTGTCAATGCCGTTTCACCAGCGGTTGTGAAGACTCCCATTTACGAATCCTTCATTGAACCGAGTGAAATCGATAAAACGCTTGCGACATTCGATAGCTTTCATCCGATTGGAAGGATCGGTACTGCCGAAGATGTTGCCAGGACTATTAACTTCCTGCTTAGCAGTGATGCAAGCTGGGTAACCGGTGCCATTTGGGATGTGGATGGTGGTGTAATCGCTGGCCGAAACTAAACCCGATAATTAGATCGAACTGAAAAATGAGCGAAAAATGTGGGTTAGGCGTAATAATTAAAATACATTCTAAGCTGATTTTGAGTTATTACGCTGCCCCAAAATAGTTAAACAAGGAGCCTACTATGACCCAACCAAGCCGCGTTTTTCTCTATGCCGAGCTTCAATTATCCGCGCCTTTCACCAAAGACCTGTGGACGGAGATCAATCAAGCTATGCATACCGTACCGGGTATGCGAAGCAAAACCTGGTTAAGCGGTATCAACAACCATTCCGTCGGCGGTTTCTACGAATTCGATTCTGTTGAGAGCGCCCGAGCCTATGCCGAAGGCATGTTGGCCGATTTTGCCAAGACTGCAAACACCAGTCTGAGCGTCAAACTGTTTGATGGGGATGTGGTGGCTGAGGCGAGCAAAGATATGAACTCACCTTTCTTCATTAATTGACAGATAGGTTGGCCTAACGAAAACCTGGGGCCGGAGTAATAATTCAAATCCTGTCTGAGATGATGGTGAGTTCTTACTCGGCTCCAAATATCAATATCGTTTATTGCTGCTTCTCTTCTGATGGTTCAGCTCCGACCGTGTCAGCTACATATGCACCGCGTTTGCCCATTGGCTTGTCTTCCCCGACCGTTGAGTCAACTTCTGTTTGATGTTCCATCTCTGCGTTTATTTCGGCCCCCAACAGCACGACAAAGGCACTGATATAAAACCAGAAGATCAGAACGATCACACTGCCAATCGCACCGTAGGTTTCATTGTAATTAGAAAAATTTTGCACATAGGCCGTGAAACCGAAAGAAGCCAAAAGCCAAAGTAAAGTCGCAATGACCGCACCAACACTGACCCAACGCCACTTCGGATCTTTTCTATTGGGGGCGAAACGGTAAACGCACTCAAGTACCAGAATGAATAACATCGCCAGAATTGGCCAACGCAATGTTCTTAAAAGGGATTCTAACGTTTCGCCCAAGGGGATCACGCCAAGGACGATGGGCACCAAAATGGCGAGCAACGCTAACATCACCACACTGAAAATACCCACCACCGTAAATAAAAGCGACACCACCAGCAGGCTCCAAAAAGGGCGCTTTTCCTGTTCTTTATAAATAATATTGCAAGCCTTAATGACCGCCATAGCGCCCTTGCGCGCCACCCACAGCCAGACCAACAGAGATAAGACCAGCGTTACATTAAAGGCCGCTCCACCGGTATTCGTAAGCTCGGTAAGCTGATCGGTAAAGATACTGAATGCTTGTTCGGGTAACAGCTGCCGAAACGGCTCCACTTGAGAAATGATATTTTCTGGAGATGCAAAAAGCCCAAAAAGTGAAACCCCTACATTCAGTGCCGGGAAGATAGACAACATCATAAATAACGCCACACCGGCTGCCAGCAATGAAATATCGTGGCGATTCACATTGGTGATGACTCGCCGACCGATATCCCACCATCCTCGCCAGGAGATTTCAGGCGGCTTGCTGGCTTGCCGCCCACGATTATTGTCAGACGATGTATGTGCTGAATGCGGCGTGACGTCATCTTTTGGCATAGAGCCCCTTACGTTGCTGGCGGCGGTTAAAACCTATAATCAGAGTGATAATTCAAAGATAAAAATTTATTCATTCTTAAGCTGGTAGTGATTTTTGACACTGCATCTTTTAATCAAGTTTGCAGATCATTTGATTTTCGCTCTGTTAATACTTCTGAATCTCTCTCTTGTATTCCCCACTTTTATGAATTAGTTATAACCTAACAAAGCAACAACATCTTTCACGGAGTTCATTGAATATTCGAGTTTGGCTTTTTCATCAAAATCCAAATTGAGTTCAATGATTTTTTCTACGCCCTTACACCCTAAAATAGCGGGCAGACCGATAAATAAATCTGTGTAACCATATTCACCTTGGGTATAAACAACGCTGGGAATAAGCCGTTTTTGATCTTTCAATATCGACTCTACGGTCTGGGCTGTAGCAGCTGCAGCTGCGTAATAACTGCTATAACCCAGCAGATTTACGATCTCTCCCCCACCATGCGCTGTTCGATGAATAATTTCTTCCAGACGTTTTTCGCTGATCAAATCCAGAATAGGAATACCGGAAATAGTAGTATGGGTAGGCAACGGCACCATCGCATCACCATGACCGCCAATTACCAGACCATTTACATCTTTAACGCTAACACCCAACTCCATCGCAATAAACGCTTTATAACGAGTGGTATCGAGAGCTCCCGCCTGACCAATAATGCGTTCAGTGGGAAAGCCTGTGACTTCTTTTACTACATGACACATCGCTTCAATAGGGTTGGTGACAACAATCACAATGCTATCCGGCGCATAGCGTTTAATATTCTCTGACGCCTGCTCCATTACCACCTGATTGATTTTTATTAACTCATCGCGCCCCGGATACTTACCGGTTTCAGGATCTTTACGCCGTGGCACACCGGCAGAAACCACCACAATATTGGCATCAGCAATGATTTCAGGATCATTACTTCCGGTAATCTTCGCATCAAAACCCGCTGCCGGTCCGGACTGCATTAAATCCAGTGCTTTGCCCTTGGCAATTTGCTCATAAATATCAAATAATGCGAGATCACCTAATTCTTTCTGAGCTAACCAGTGAGCCGTAGTGGCACCAACATTGCCAGCACCATAGAGAGCAATTTTGTTTTGCATCATGCTTCCTTACTTTGTCGGGTTTCGGTTTTTATTTAGTCCTATTTCTGATTAAAATTTTAATCGACTAAAATTATCCAGCTTGCTGGCACCTTAGATTGTTAAATCACCAAGCAACCCTCATCGACTATAACTATTAGGTAAGCTTACGGCTACCCCGAAAGCATATGCCTCAAACGGAAAAGACGCACCTGGCTCCAGCCACACCGAACCACCTTTCTCCACAACTTCATGTAATAAATTCAGTACCCGGGCGTTAGCCAGACACAGTGATTGAAAAGCCGAGTTGGAACGTGCAGGCAGTAAGTTCGAGTGAAGAGGCTCCAGCGAGGCTGGGCATAGCCATTCATCGGGATATTCGGGATCCTTAAACGGGCGCCCCACCTGGATGGTAACCTCACGCAAAGGTTCGTTTGGGAGCTGTACGAATACTTTATCTATTGCTATTGGATCTTTCATGAATATGCTCATAACAGTCTGGTAAAGAGGCCTGCTTTCTCATAATAATTAATAACCGAAGTTTGGTCTCAGATGATTGTGAGTTTTTACTCTACCCAAATAACATAGAGCCCGTCCCCGTAGACGCAGGTTTTATGCGTTCTTTGTCCATACAAAATCCATCTGTCTTGCTGTCTTTTCAGCCAGGTCATTGCTGTGCAACTTGCTGACCAAATGTAGACTCATGTCGATTCCTGCTGATATACCGCCTGACGTGATGATTGACCCCTCATCTACCCAGCGAACATTCTCGACAACCTTCAACCGAGGAAACAACTTCCTTAGATCAGCAACATCCTCCCAGTGCGTTGTCACCTTATGCTCGTTAAGTATTTCAGCCTGTGCCAGTAGAAATACGCCAGTACAAACCGAAGCAACCATGGATGCTTTACGTGATTGTTTAGAAATCCAATCAATGACGTGATGTTTTTTCATTTCATCCGTATGACCCCCGCCTGAAACGACTAGAACGTCAATTTCCGGATGATTTTGAAATCCATAGCTCGGTAAAACTGAATACCCTGCCCTGGCAGAAACCATATTCCCAGTTTCACTTACGAGGAAAACATTGAAAGGAATATCGCTCTTACAAAGCCGCGAAGCCGTTGAGAACACTTCAAATGGTCCAGAAAAATCCAGTACCTCGGCGTTGTCGTAGATATAAATGCCTATATTCATTCAAGTATTACTCCAACTCATCCCCCCAGCAAACTAGGCTTTATAGTGAAGCCGCAGACGGAACAAAAAGCAATCGGATTTAATGTGTTTTTTATGCAGCAATTTCAACAAACTCCAGCCTTGGCAAAAGCTACTTGAAAATAGATTGAGTATTACCTGCAATTTTTGGCTTGATTCTTAGGTTTGCTTATTCATTGAGCTGAACGCACTTATATTCACCAGGAATTACCGAAGAAGATTCATCACTATTGTATTCTTCGACTAGCGTCCGACACACGGCGCCGTCATTACCGTACCCGTGAATGGTTATCAGGTGATCTGGTCCCGCAACACCATCTTTCACGAACGCGAAATCTGGTGAATTCCCAACCTTGTTTGAAGCAAAGAACGTTTGTACATCGCTGGCATCTGCCGCGAAAACGCTCACGGTAACTCCAACGATAAATCCAGCGAATGATGCAAAAATTATTTTTAGCACAAAATCCTCCTACACCTAATAAAGCTGAGCTTCAGGCGCATTAGCGCCGATGTCGGCTGGAAACAATTCTTATCCTTTTTTCTCCGCAGGCCATTCCATAAAGGCAAAAACCCAGACCATGATTAAATTAATTAGAGGCACAATTAATATCAGAGACCACCAACGAGAAAAACCTGCTTTCTTTGCCACTGGCCCGAATATAACTACTGGGATGACGATTAGTACAAGGATGATAATTAGCTGCCAGATACTGATCCCCATTATTTACCTCCTTTTGTCACAACGTCGAATTGCCACTTCGAAACGGCCAAAATAATTCCGCTTAATAGAATACCGGTATACGGGAGCAGTACCGTAAGACTTATCGCAGGATTTAGACCTGCCCGTTTAAATATTCTCCATACGGGATACAGGAACAGAATAGCCATTACTATGACTTGAATTATTAACTCTTCCATTTCTTTTCCTTTTTACTCATAACAGTCTGTTAATGAGGTCTACAACCTCATAATAATTATTAACGTGAATGAATCATAATTATTTTTCAATTTCATCTGCCTTTGTTAAGTGATTGAAATTTAATTTCTTATATTTGGTTAACTATAACCGGAAAAATTAATCATGAATCATTCACGATTAATTATTGGTGATTTGGAGCAGATACTTGCTTTATTCCAATCACCATAACTAACCGCACCAGTTCACAGAATCACGAATCTGGTTTTGTATTTACGATTCACCATCGTTAAATTTAAAAGTAAATGTAATCAAAAATCGCAGGGAGCGAATCATGGCAATCAAGGACTGGCCGGCAGATGAACGGCCGCGTGAAAAACTGCTTCAATCAGGGGCCGCAGCATTATCGGATGCAGAGCTCTTGGCAATCTTTCTTCGAACTGGTGTGACCGGCATTTCGGCTGTCGATTTAGCTCGAAAACTACTTTCCGACTTTGGTGGTTTACGAGCTTTATTTGAAGCAGATCATCATAGCTTTTGTCAGCAGCATGGTTTGGGCACAGCGAAGTTTGTGCAGTTGCAAGCGGTGCTGGAGATGAGTCGGCGTCATCTTGAATCAACTCTGACTCGAGGTAATGCGTTTACTGATGCAGTCACTACCCGACTCTATCTGCAACGTCAGTTACGACATTTTCCACATGAAGTATTTGCCTGTCTGTTTCTCGATACCCGACATCGGTTAATCAGTTTTGAACCGTTATTTCGGGGCACGATTGATGGTGCCAGTGTGTATCCGCGTGAGGTGGTGAAGCAGGCATTGAAGCACAATGCGGCGGCAGTGATTTTTGCTCATAACCACCCTTCCGGTGTGGCTGAACCGAGTCAGTCGGATATTCAGATCACCAAACGGTTACGCAGTGCTTTGGAGCTGGTGGATATTCGGGTGCTGGATCATATTATTGTTGGTGATGCTGAAACTACATCATTGGCTGAATTGGGGCATTGTTAAGCCCCTTTTGCGGGTTTTGCCACACTATTAGTTCATATCACCCATTTTTATTGGCAAGCAGATCGTTATGATTTTGGGAATGTAACCAACCCATTTATAAGACGTGACCCATATCATGACGATAAGCAAAACACTTAAACCCATTAGCATGGCTCTGGCTGTAGTTTATGCCAATGGCGTATATGCCGAATCACCCAATCTGCTGGATGATGCCAGTCTGACGCTTGGCACTGTCGTGGTTAGTGGCGAAAGTGGCCCGATTGCCACCCGCAATTTACCGACATCAGTGGATATCCTCGGTGCAGAAAAAATTCAAAATCAGGTAGTGACCAATAATTGGCAGTTATTTGGGCAAATGCCTGGCATCATGCTGACCCAGTTTAATCAAGGCAATGTCTCGGGCAAGTTTTCATTACGGGGCTTTAACGGCGAAGGTCAAATTAATGCGGTGAAGCTGCTGATTGATGGCATTCCCAGTAACAGCAATGACGGCAATATGCCGTATCTTGAATTGACCAATCCGTTGGATATCGAGGCGATTGAAGTAGTACGTGGTACTAATGACCCACGTTATGGCCTGCATAATATCGCTGGTAATGCCGATGTGATAACTCGGGTTGGTGGTAATTATCAAACGGCTCGCGCCAGTTATGGCAGCTTTGATACCCGCAATGTGCAATACGCCGCTGGGTTCGACAATGGGCTGTTTTCACAGAATTACACCGCCAGTTATCTGGATTCGACCGGCTATCGTGATCACAGTGATACCCAAAGATCTTCATTTGCCGGTAAATGGTTTTTCACCCCTGAAAGTGGCAACGCACGGTTTGGTGTGATTGCTCGTCATCATAAAGCCGATGCCGAAGAAGCGGGCTATCTGACTTATACCCAATCACGCGATGACGACAGACAATCACCGGAACATAATGCGTTTGACCAAGGCGATCGCGAGTTGAATCAATTTAGCGCCCATATGGATATTGATTTGAATGATGAGCTGTATTGGGAAACCAAAGCCTATCTCAATCAGATTGATGATAGACGTTATGTGCGTTTCTCGGAGAACGTCCCGCAACAGGAACGCTATACCAAAGAAAATCATGTAGGTGCATTAAGCACGTTAACTTGGCGACCAGAAGTCGATTGGGCCAATGAGTTTGCTCTGATGGGCGGGGTCAGTGCCGAGTTTCAGGATAACGAAAGTGATCGCTATCTAACCAATCAACGTACTCGACAGAGCCAGACGCGAGCTCAGCAATTTGATTTGGATATTTATGGTGCGTTTGTCCAGGCAGTTATTAAACCAACCGACAATTTAAAACTGGTGCCAGCTTATCGTGTTGAATCATTACATGGCAGTTATACCAATGAACTTACCGATCAACGTTTTGATATCAATGATTATGGTCTGATTCATCAACCTAAATTTAGCGCTGTTTATTCCTTTACCGACAATTACGCTGCTTATGCCAACTGGGGCAAAACCTTCCAGGTTGGTGTAGGCACCGCTACCTATAAAGTGGACAACATTCAGGATTTAGATCCCTCCATCAATGAAGGCTATGAGATCGGTCTGAAATTCCGCCCCACTTCATGGCTTGATGGTCGGGTGGCTATCTGGCAGCAAACCGCCAGCAATGAAGCGCGCCGTGCGTTGAATGATCCTCACAATGGTAGTGAAAATATCGGAAAAACTGAGCGTCAGGGGATTGATCTTCAACTAAACGCACAAGCTACCGATCAGCTTGCTTTCTGGTTTGCTGCTTCACTGCAGCGCTCAGAAATTCTTAAAGCCGATGCCGAGTCACCTGAAAGCAAAGGTCAGGAAATCGACCATGTACCGAGTTATCTGCTCAACGCCGGTGTCGATTATCAGGCTACGCAAAAACTGGGCTTATCTTTCTGGACCTCGGCTCAGGACTCCTATCACCTGGAACGTACCAACAATACCCGTGAATTTGGTCAGTTCTTTCTGATGAATGCCTCTGCTAGTTATTCAGTGACACAAAAAGTACGGCTGGAATTGCAATTGAAAAACCTTGCAAATCGTTATTATGAATATGTCTGGATTGATGAGACTAATAATCTTATTTTGCACTCCCCCGGCGATGGACGTGCTGTGTATGGCTCGGTTCAGGTAGACTTTTAGGGCTTGTTGATCTTTCATATCCACCACTGCTGGCGACTATTTTTGTGTCCGACA